>ERZ1370068.8749-contig-758_pt1 | contig 179060 bp, 320 predicted proteins | sample MGYA00561227_ERZ1370068 | MGnify/ENA primary metagenome ERZ1370068 (study PRJEB38410, sample SAMEA6850437) | metagenome | study: Metagenomic assessment of the ecological functions of the soil: analysis of the soil microbiota associated with the...
TTGTACTTCGTTCAGTTACGTATTGCTATAGCCAGCGGCGGGTTTGAACGCTGTGTACAGGACCACCGACACCATGAGCATCAAGCCGGGGCGCAGAATGGATAGCCCAGCGCAGTTCAGTTCCGGCTATGTGCTGGAGGTTCATGCCAGCGCACTGGTGCCGATCACGGTGGGGAGCGAACAGGATGGCGGCCCACGCCGACGCCTTTTGACCTCCTCGCTTTTGCGCCAGCCAGACTGGCTTCGGTCAGACGTTTGGTTTCCTCGTTCTGCCGCTGTGCCCAGCTTGAGGAGCGGCGTTCACCGTCAAGGATGTTTTCCAGCAATTGCCAGGGTACGCATCCTCTACGCTCCGCCACCCGGATGGCGTGGTCGTGGACGTGTTATCGCGCGGCGCAGGCGTTGCAGCTCGACATCGACGTGGTGCTTGTCGAACCCGGCGATCCAGCGCCTGGAAGACACATCTATAGCTCGAAGCGGCCTGCAGGCCCGTTGGAACTCGGTCACCTCGCGGCTGAGCTGGTAGATCCGCCGCGACGCCGCGGCGTCGCCGCCGAACACCTCGGTTTTCGATCTCGTCGACGTCGCCCGGCCGACCCAGCCAGCACCGGCCCATAGTCATCGACCGCCCGGTCCAAGATGGCGTACAGCACCGCTTCCGGGACCCCGTCGCAACAGCTCGGGTTGCTGTTCCAGCCGCCGACGCACAGGGCGCTGGTCAGGCCTGCGCCAGCGCTCGAGATGGTGACCGCAAAGTCGATACCCATGAAGATGTGCGAGCTCGCCGATCATCGCTTCCTCGGTCGAGTCGACATAGCGCGCGCCGGCCGCAGCACTGCGAACGGGTGTCGCCGTAGCGTTCGAGCTTGCGGCCGTTGGTGGGCCTCAGAGCGTCCTCAGAGCCGCCAGCTCGTTGCAGACCGAAAGCGTGCGCGATCGAGGAGATTTCGGACTTCCGGGGCGGGGTACAGCCCGTCCAGCCCATCCCTTGACATTCCCGCACCAGTTCATAGGTGCTCTCCAGAACTCCGGCTCCACCCGCCAGCCATCCACGCGAACCGCGTTGTCTACCACACCGCGCTCGCAGTCGCGCTACGCGAGACTGCACCGCGACGGTCTCCCCGTCCCGGCCCGGCCGCTGTCGAACCAGTGCCCCCTCCCCGACAAACCGGCATGGCCGGGCACCGCCCATCGCCGCCAACGCCGGACCCACCCTGATCCGCCTTCTACCGACTCCGCATTCGGTCAGCCATCACGCGGGGTACTCCATGATCAGCACCTCCCGGACCGTCATTACAAGATCAACGATGGAAGGCCACAGTCGGCTGGGCAGGACCGCTCAAACCCCGATCGATCATCGCTGCGGGATCGACAGAGCGAGCGTCGTGTCAAACGCGCATCAACAGTGCGCGGCGCGGGACCGCGGCCAGCTACCACTAGAGGGATCGCCGGTATCACGGCGCCTCACCTCCTCAAGCTCGCAGCCACAAGTCCGGCCACCGACGTCTGATACCAGACTCCAAAGTCTGATACCAGACTCCCAAAGGACGTCTGATACCGAACTCCAAAGAAGCCTAACCGCTCACTTCGACCACGCGGCGAGCGCCGGCCCGTATTCCAGCCAGATCGTTACCATTTAAGGGGTTGCCCCGGTCGATTCGAGACGACCACGGAACAGGTCAGGCAGGCAGCTGCGGTTTATGCCGGTGCCGGGGTTCGGGCTGACCTGGTTGCCGGCGGCTCGTAGGTAGGCGATCGTGCTAATGTCCCGCTGGGTGCGCGCCGGTTGTCGGGCGGCCACAGATGAGGCCGCTCAGTTAGAGCCAGCTGCGGCGCTTGAAGACGATGTACCTGCTCGACTCACAGGGCAGCCATCGCCAGGAGCGCGAGCGGGTAACCCAGTCTCCAGCCGAGTTCGGGCATGTGCTTAGAAGTTCATGCCGTAGATGGTGCCCACCAGGGTGGGCGCGAAGAGGATAGCGGCCCAGGCGGAGATGCGTTTGACCTGCTCGTTCTGGTCGAGGCTGGTCTGGGTCAGCTGTTGGATCTCATCGTTTTGGCGCTGACCGACCAACGTGGCGTCGACAGTGAGCGCATTCTGGAGCAGCGAGCGGAAGGCGTCGATGCGTTCGACGATCCGCAGGACGTGGTCGCCGACGTCGCGGAGGTGTCGCTGCAGCTCGATGTCGACGTGGTACTTGTCGAACCCGCCGCTGAGCGCGTCGATGATGCCGAGCAGCGGCCTGGTCGCCCGCTGAACTTCGATCACCTCACGAGTGAGGGCGTAGATACGGCGTGAGACGGCGGGGTCGTTGTTGAAGAGCTGGTCCTCGATTTCGTCGATGTCGTTCTCGAGACCTGCAACGACGGGGCGTACTCGTCGACGACCTGGTCCATGATGCTGTAAAGGACGGCTTCTGGTCCGAGACGCAGGAGATTCGGCTGAGATTCCAGGCGTCGCCGGACGCTCGCGAGATCGGGACTCTCGGCGTGCTGGATGGTGACGACGAACCCGTCGCCGGTGACCACGTGCAGCTCACCGAACTCGACTCTGCTCGCGCTGCTCGATAGTAGCGGGCGGGACGAAGCACGGTGAACAAGATGGTCGCCGTACCGCTCCAGCTTGGGCCGTTGGTGGGCGGCGATGGCGTCGTCCACGACCAGATGGTGCAGCCCGAATTCGGCCGCTACCGATCTGATCTCATCAGGGGTGGGACGATACAACCCGATCCACGCCATGCCCTGTCGTTCGCGCAAGATCTCGTAGGTCTCATCCAGCGTCGCCGGATTTGTGGTTCGGATTCCATCGACATAGATCGCGTTGTCGACCACACCGCCGTTCACACTGTTGCTCCTCATCACCCGGCCGTCAGCTTCATCCACGGGCCCGTACGCTACCTGCCCGGCGACGTCGCCCCGGCACTCGTCGATGCGATTCTGCACAGGCACCTGGCTAGCCTTCGCCATCTTGGCGCGACGGAGTGGCTCGCGCGCACGCGCGGCGTCAAGATGTTGTCAAGACCGATCTGCGGCGCCATGGCGCGCAGTTGAATGGATCTGTGATGGCTGCCTGGGTCGGTGGCGACGTCATCCGCGGCATTCGCGGCGCGGATGCGCCGCCTCGTGACGCGGAAGGGCGGTGAGCGTATGGATGTCCTGCTTGTCTGCGATGCAGGTGTCGAGCGACATGAGATTGAGGAGCTCCCGCAGCTGCTCGAACGTCGGGACGCCGTTGTCTGGGTGGACATCCCGGTCTGTGACCAGCAGGCGGTGAATGTGCTGTCGGGGGTGTTCGGCTTTCACCCGATCGCGGTGCGGGACTGCGTCGAGCGCAATCACGTGTCCAAGGTTCACATCTACCCCGACTACGTGTTCTCTGTTCTGCACGCACCGAAGGTCGGCAAGCGCGGCCATGTGCATTATGTCGAGCTTGACCAGTTCGTCGGCCCGAACTACCTGGTCACGGTCCATGGGCCGCTCAATCCGGCGGTGGCTCCAGAAGTTGCATTCCTGGACACCAACGCCGTGGTCCGCCGGCTCGAAGGCGAAACAGCTGCGCATGGCCTCGCCGTTCGAGTTGTCGTACGGGATCGTCTCGGCCATGATCCGACGCGAGTCAGATTTGATTGCCGACCTCGCGAAAGAGTCGGGGCTGCTGGAGCAGCGGGTCATGCTCGGTGAGGACCTGGAGGATCCGGAAGCGTTCTTGGAGGAGCTGTTCCAGGCGTGGTATGTGCTTCTCGCGGTTCGCACCATGGCCACCCACAGCAGCGCAACTTATGGGCGGATGGCACGACTTGTCCGCTTCCTACCTGATGCGGCACCCCCACTGTTCGCCGATATCGCAGATCAGTTCGAGGTCATCAAGACGATGGCTGACGGGCAGCGGGAGTTCCTGCACGGCGTCATTGAGTTCTACCAGACGCGGACCTCGACGCATTTGACCATCGCTGCCGAGAAATCAGCATCGACCGGAGTCCAACAGAACGAGGACATGCGCCGGATCACCGCGTGGGTCGCGATCGTTGCCGTGCCTACCGCGGTGACAGGCTTCTTCGGTCAGAACGTGCCCTACCCCGGCTTTGAGACGACAGGCGGCTTCATAGCCTCAGCGCTGATCATCATCATCCTCGCCTCGGTTCTCTTCATCATCTTCAAGCGCAAAGGATGGCTATGACGAAAACAGGTAAATAGACGGGGTCACCCCGGCAGCGATCATTGCCGGGCACCGAGGAAGCCAAGCAGGCTGCCCACAAGGCTGGCGACAGCTCGCATTCCGGCTGTGTGGCTCTACCTCTGTGTCAGTCGTGGATTGGTTTGCCGCTGACCTGGTGGTCGGCGTGGAACAGCGCCTCGGCGAGCAGGGTGCGGACGTGGGCTCCGCGGAGGCGGTAGACGACTCGGCGTCCGTCTCGCCGGCCCTCGACCAGTCCGGCGAAGCGGAGTTTGGACAGATGCTGACTGGCGACGGTGGGACGGCAACCGGCGATCCCAGCCAGCGAGGCTACGTCAGCGTCGTTGTCTCGAAGCGCCCACAAGAGCCGCACCCGAGTCGGATCGGCCAACAAGGCAAGGACATGACCGCGGCCGCCACCTGGTCGTCTTCAAGAACGTCAGGGTGCGGGGCTAGCGGCGCTGACGTCGTAGGGGTCTCGCCGGGAGAGGCCATAGGGGCACTCTAACTCACCTTCAAATATTCACGTCTGCGAAGATGTCGTACTCTTGGAAAGTCCCTCCTCAATGACTAGGCGACGATGACGCGTCCCGTTGGCCACCATGATCACCACCGCGCCCACCACCATGGTCGCGATGACGATCACGACCGTGGTCACTATCACCACCACGATGATGATCACGGCGACGATCACAACACTGGATGGCTGAGCCGCCTGCGTGATCGCCTGTCGGGAGACGGTGGGTGGTCACTCTCACGATGCCAGCGACCAGATCGACAGCGCCTTGGAGCTCAGCACGCGGCCGGGCGCCGAGCGCTGCTCATCAGCTTGGCGGGCCTGGGCGTCACGCGCGGTTTTGCAAGCCGGAGTCGTGATGCTGTCGGGGTCGGTTGCGTTGCTCGGCGACACGTTGCACAACGTCGCCGACGCTTTAACCGCGGTGCCCTTGTTGGTGGCGTTCACGCTGGCTCGTCGGCCGCCCAACAAGCGCTACACCTACGGCTATGGGCGGGCCGAGGACCTGGGCGGGCTGTTCGTCATCCGCCATGATTGGCCTCTCGTGCGTGCTGGCTGCCTACGCAAGCCATCGACCGGCTGCTCCACCCCCAGCAGGTCAGCTACCTGTGGGCGGTGGCCATCGCCGGCATGATCCGGGTTTCTCGGCAACGAAATCGTGGCCCGCTACCGTATCCGGGTCGGGCGCCGAATCGGCTCAGCTGCCCTTGTTGCTGACGGCCTGCACGCCCGCACTGACGGGTTCACCAGCCTCGCCGTGCTTCTCGGCGCCGGCGGTGTCGCGCTCGGTTGGCGCTGGGCCGATCCTGTGGGTTGGTCTGGGCATCACCATCGCGATCATCGGAGTTCTCCGTTCGGCGGTGAAGCAGGTAGGCGCTCGGTTGATGGACGCCGTCGACCCGGCCCTGGTCGACCAGGCCAGCGCCGCCATCGCCTCGGTCGACGGCGTCGAAGAGATTCGAGAGCTGCGCATCCGTTGGATCGGACACAGCTTGCGGGCGGAGGCGGACGTGACAGCCGATCCGAACTTGACGATCACCCAAGCCCATGATTTGGCCCATCATGCCGAGGACCATCTGCTGGCCGACGTTGGCCGGATTACTGCCGCCAATGTGCACGTCAGTCCGGTCGGCGCCCATCGTCCCTAGGCTCGGGGACATGACTGCGCGGAGGTCAATGCTGTTGTTCGCTGTGTTGTCAGCGAAGATTGGCGGTGCCTGGCTGGTCTGGGCAAGGTGCGGGAGCACGAGGGGGTGCGTCGCCATCCCAAGCAACAGAGCCCGGCGACGAACGACCCCACCGTAAGGCATCCGAACCGGCCCCGGGCCAATCACACCAGGGAGCTGCACCTGGTCTTAGGGCTAGCGACAACGGTGCCGTTGGCCGACTATGCCTACGTGGCCAGCGTCACCGCTGGTTTGAGACGCACCGAGATCCGATCCGAAAAACGGGGGTAAACGGGGGTAGAATGATCTTGAAGATGGCAAGATCCCTGGTCACGCTCCCCGGTTGGACTCGAACCAACAACCCTTCGGTTAACAGCCGAATGCTCTGCCAATTGAGCTACAGGGGACTGACAACCACGCGGCTACGTAGCATTAGCAGCCAGGTCAGCCTACGTCGTATTCCGTTCTCAGCTGCTCCATCGCTTGATCAACAGCGGCCCGTACGCCATCGGTCTGCCAGCTCAGCCCGCGGGTGAGCGTGCTGTGCCAGGCGACCGCGCCGGCTACCGCCGAGATCACGACGGGCGGTGATGGTCACGCCGCGCTCTCCCGCCAGCGGGACGAACCGCTCGACGGCGATGGTTGCCGAAATGCGCTCCCGGAAAAGCTCCGGCAACCGCCCAGGCTCGAGTCAGCTCGAGCGAGCCGTGGGTCGACGCCTCGCCGGGCGCGGCGTGCAGCGCCCAGCTCGAGCTTGCTCAGCTCAGCATTCCAGCCTCCGCGCTCGATCTCGTGCCAGCCGAGATGCTTCCAGCCCTGCTCGTCGCCGTACGAGAAGGTGGCCGGGCTGGCGATGCAGAACCCGGCCGGGGTTCTGGCCCAACCGAGGATCCGGGCCGGTCGGTCTGGCTTGCGCCATGCAGCGAGGATCTTCCAAGAGTCATAGACCGTCCTGGGCAGCCCGCGGCTTCGCGACCACCAGGCCGAACCCCGGCCGTCGTCGCTTCCCACGCGGCCATTGTGCTCGGCCAGCGCCCACAACGTCACAGCTGAGCCGAAGCCTGCTGAGGGCACAATCCGCGCAACGTCTCCAGCGCCCGCGCCTCGGTGCGGCGGACCCGGGTGACCGAGATCTGCAGCACCCGGGCGGTTTGCGGCGTAACGACCTGGGCGCTCGCCGTCAGCGAAGCCGAGTCGAAGCTCCAGAACCCGGCGATCAAGATCGTCCAGCCGCAGCAGCAGTTCCCGCACCGGCAGCGGCATCGGCCAGGACCGCATCCAAGTCGTCATGAGCGTGCAGGCTGCTCCGAGTGCGGTGGCCGTCCACGAGCTCCAGCGACCGCGGACGCTGGTGTGGCCGAGCAGGCCGGCCGTCCAATCCTCGCTGCGGCCCAGGGCGTCGAGCCAGCTCCTCGACGCGTCGGAGCGTCGGCCAAGGCCTTGAGTCGAGCTCAGCCTCCAGCCCGCGCGCGGCGCGCAGTTGTTCAGCCCGGCTGGTCGGCAGGTTCATCGCTCCCAGATGCTTGGCGGCTAGCCGCGCCCACGAAGGCGCGGATCCAGAACAGGGCGTACGTCGAGAACCGGTAACCCGCGAACATGATCGAACCGCTCGACTGCGGTGATCAGACCGACGCATCCCTCCTGGAACAGCTCCGCGTCTGGCAAGCTGGCAGCGCGCCGCGTACTGGCGACTGACCATCCCGACCAGCCCAAGGTTGGCGCGGATGAATCGCTGCCGGGCCCGCTCGCCGCTGGTCTTCCAGCAAGTCTCAGCTCGTGATCGGTCGCATCGGCGAAGCCGGAGCCCGACAGCTCGGGCGTCTCGTGCCAGCAGGCCTGCCTCGATCGCGCGCTGTAGCTCGACCACCTCGGCTGCGTGAGCAGCGGTTCGCCGGGTTCGTCATCGTCGATGGCTCGATCATGCCGACACTGTGCGGCAGTCAGGGCCGCTCGCAACACCCGGTTGGGTCGAAATCTGTGGATAACTGCGGGTGCTTTCCTCGACCGAAGCCGGGTCGGCTGAGATAGGCAGGTGCGTCAGTCTTCGGCGCCGATGCTGCGGGTATGCAGCGCCTTGCGGCGCGCCTCCAGCACCACCAGCTCGGAGAACATCTGGTTGTACTTGTGCTGCTCCTCGACCGGGTTGGTGCGTTGCAGCTTGGACTTCAGCGCCGCGATCGTACGCATCACGGTGAGCAGCTGGAGCGCCGCGGAGTTGGCAATCGCGTAGCGCGACAGTCACCTCGCCATGGACCGGCAGCGGCTCGACGGCCAGCGACGCGACCAGTGAGCGGATCTCATCCGCCTCGCAGGCCTCCGATACCCGATGTACCCACTCGGTGTCCGCTGTCACGTCCGCGCACCTCCGACCTCGACGCTCGCCTTCTCAACAGCGGTGAAGACTGCGGCGTACGCGGGATGGGTGAAGTCGGCTGTGGTGAGGCCGTCCCATGCGTCCGGGAACAGGTTCGGATTCTGGATCAGGAGCTTCGCGGTCTGCCGCTCGGTGGTCGAGCAGCCGATCGCCGCGGGCTGGGCAGCAGCGGAAGCGCCGGACCGACTTCCGGCTCGGCGGTGAGCCGTGGATCGGCGGTCGTCCGCCTTCCGGGCGACTGGTCGTCGGCCGGATCGGGCCGCGGCCCGCATCACCTCGGCGCGTACCTCCTCGACATCCATGCCGAGCAAGCCGGCGAGCTCACGCGCGTAGCCAGCGACCAGTGCGTTGTCCCTGATGCTCGCGACCAGCGGGGCAGCCGCTCGCAGCGCAGCGAGCCGGCCGTCGGCCCGATCAAGATCATGTTGCTGGAGCACGATTGCTCATCACGAAGCGGTACAGCGGCACCCGCCGCGCGACAAGCTCGCGTACGGCCGCGTCTCCGCGCTGCAGTCTCAGGTCGCATGGGTCGAGACCGGTCGGCTCAATGGCGACATACGTCTGAGTCACGAAGTTCTGGTCGCCCGCGAACACCTTCAGCGCGGCCGCCTGCCCGGCCGCATCGCCGTCGAAGGTGAAGATCACCTCTCCGTGGAACGCGTCGTGGTTGCCCATCAGCCGCCGCAGCAACCGGGCATGATCATCACCGAACGCAGTGCCGCAGGATGCGACCGCGGTGTCGACACCGGACAGGTGCGCGGCCATCACGTCGGTGTAGCCCTCGACCACCACGGCCTGGCTCTTCTTGCTGATCGCCGTCCGGGCGAGGTTCGAGACCGTAGAGCACCTGAGACTTCTTGTAGAGCAGGGTTTCTGGGGTGTTGATGTACTTCGCCGGCATCCGGTCGTCGTCGAACAGCCGGCGCGCCCCGAAGCCCACGACCTGCCGCCCTGAGTCGCGGATCGGCCACACCGCGCGGCCCCTGGAAGAAGTCCCAGCCAGACTCGCGCGCCAGGCCGGCCGAGACCAGCTCCTGGTCGCGGAATCCGCGGCCGCGCAGATGCTGCAGCAGCGCGCGGCCGTCCCGCGGAGCGAAGCCGACCTCGAACCGCTCCGCCGCCTCGCGGTCGAAGCCGCGCTCAGTCGAGGAACTGCCGAGCCGTCGACGGCGTCCGGGCTGCTCAGCTGCTCGACAAAGAAATCCGCCGCCAGCCGGAGCGCCTCCGCCATGCCGACTGCGGGCGCCAGGCTCAGGCCGTGGGCCGGTCGTCGTCGGTATAGCGCAGCTGAATGCCTACCCGATCGGCCAGCCGCTCGACCGCCTCGACGAAGCTCAGGTTGTCGATCTTGCGCATGAAGTCGATGACGTCACCGCCCTCGGCGCAGGCGCCGAAGCAGTACCAGTAGCCGCGGGACGGGGTGACCTGGAAACTTGGGGTCTTCTCGTCGTGGAAGGGGCACAGAGCCCTTCATCGTCCCGCCCGCGCTGCGGAGGGTGACGTAGGAGCCGACCACTTCCTCGATGCGGGCCCGATCGCGTACGGCGGCGATGTCTTCCTCGTTGATCCGCCCGCCCACGGACGGGAGTCTATGTTCCACTCCTGACGGCGCGACGTCGTCACCGGAAAGTGGTCGCGACCGCAGGCGGCCGCTCACGGCAAGCATCCAGCGATGCTTGAGGGTCGGCGGCTCTGCACAGGTTGCAGACGGTCTGCATACGTTGCTACCTGTGCAGACCGCGGGCAACCTAGGTTTACGCAGATTGCATCACGGTGTAGCAGGCGCGAGTTGGGGGCGGGGCGTGGACGAGGCTGGGCTGGATCGTGCGGTGCCCTGGGTCATCTTTGACGGGGACTGCGCCTTCTGCACGTCCAGCGCGCACTGGATCGGCCCGACGGCTGAATCGCCGCGCAGGGCCCGAATGCCCAGCTGGTGCCCTGGCAGTTCACCGACCTCGACGGCGCTCGGCACGACGGCGGAGCGTGCCCAACGCGAAGCCTTGTGGGTTGGCACAGACGGGGCGATCTACGGCGGAGCGGCAGCCTTTGCCGAGTGGCTCAGATTCCGCGGCGGCGGGTACGCGGTCGCTGGCCAGCTCTGTGAGGCTGCCGCTAGCTCGTTCGCGCTGGCTTCCGCGGTCTACCGCCTGATCGCGAAGAACCGGCACCGGATGCCGGGCGGATCTCCAGCCTGCGCGCTCCCTCCGCCTGGCTTTGACCCGGCGCAGCCAGGGACCAAGGCGCTCTAACGGCGCGAAGGCCAGCCAGCAGATCGCCGTCGGCGCGAAGTGGATGTACAAGATCGCCAACGTGAAGACGTGGAATCCCATCCAGAAGATCGCCGCCGCGAGCAGCGCACGGCCGCGCAGCCACAAGACCACCACGGCTGTCAGCTCGGCGGTGAAGGAGCACCACTGCATGACGGTGAAGCAGCTCGGGATAGGGCAGCAGAAACTGACCGAGCCCGTGCGGTCGCCGGACGATCGCCCACATCAGGATCGAACTGTCGGGCCAGCTGGTGATGCTCCAGCCGCCACTGCGGATCTTGGTCAGCGCGGACAGGAAGTAGGTGAAGATCACCGAGATCTGGATGCACTTGAGGGCCCATCCGGCCTGCGCCGAGCGCTCCGTACTGCGCCATCGATCGGCGATCACACCGACCGTCGGCAGCACCCACAGCGCGACGACGAGCGCGAGATGATCATGGTCGACCTTCCCGTAGCTCATGCCGATAGCCGTCCACCAGGTGAAGGCTGCAGCCACCACACCGCCCGCCAGTCGCGGCCAGCACGTTGGCAGCGGCCACGAGACAACCGACTACCAAGATCAGATAGAGCGTGATCGTCAGCGGCACGCTGGGTGGCGGCAGGTGGAACAAACGCTCGATCATGCAGCGGCTGATAGAGCTCCGGATTCCGGCTGAGCGGGATGGGGTCGCGTACGAAGAGATGGATGTCGATGATCACGAACAGGTAGAGCACCGTACGGAGCACGGCGATGCGCGACTCCGGCACCACCGGCATGAACCAGGAGACCACCGACCGCAATCGTCCTCATGACGGCAGCTCCCAGGTGGCGAGTTCAGCGAGGCGGGTCGCGCCGACGCGACCGTCGACGAGGCTGAGTCTGATCTTGGACCAGCCAGACGCGCAGCAGCGCCGGCTCGTCGCGATGCCGGGAGGTCCAGCCGTCGGCGACGGATCGCAGCAGCGACGGGTCAGCGGTGATCTGCGGGATGCGGGCCTCGATCTCGGCCCGGCTGATTCCTGCCGTTTCGACCCGCAGCGGCAGGTCGATGCGGCGCCCATCGGCCAGCAGCCCCTCGACGCGGGTGATCACAATGGTCGCGTCCTTGGCAGGGGAGAACGCGTACTGGGACAGCGGACCTACAGGCCAGACGTCGTCACTCATCCGCGAGCGAACCGTTGAGCAGCAACCCGATGCCGAGCAGACTTGCGGCGATTCGCCACGCGTACGATGCCCGGCTCATGCCGCGTACGCGCTCCCCACCGGGCGATTACAACACAATCCGGACCGCTCGTACGGCGGTTTGGCTGAGCCTGTGACCTTCTCGCAGGCAGCCAGAAATCTAGGCTGTCGCGGTCGATGCCGCGCGGCAGCCGCTCGGCTGGCCAGTCGAGGTGGCGTACCGCCATGTCGAAGGCGTATCGGTCGGTCATGCCAGCCACATAGGTCACTGCCGCCCGTGACGGCGGCGTCGGACTGCGGCTGCAGATCGAGCCCGTCTGGCATCGCATCCGGATGCTCGCTGTAGTACTCGACCAGCGCGCGCAGCACGTCGATGACGCGCGCGAGACTGAGCCAGCGAAGCGGGTCGCACGTAGATCCGTTCATAGTTGAATGCCCGCAGCGCCGCAAGAGCCTGAGCTTCCGCTGGTGGCATCCCGACCTCGCCGTGCTCCTCGACCGCCCGTACGACCGCCCGGACGAACGTGTTCAGCTGCTCGCGTCGGGTTCGTCCGCACACCTCGACGACGTCCGCGGGAAGATCATCAGGAGCGACGATTCCGGCATGCATGGCGTCCTCGAGGTCGTGCGCGCAGTAGGCGATCCGGTCGGCCCAGCTGACGATGTGGCCCTCGACGGTCAGCGGCGCCGGCCGTGACCAGGAGTGGTTGCGAATCCCGTCCAGAGTCTCGGCGCAGAGGTTGAGACTCTGCAGCACAACGTCGGCACCCCAGGGTCCGTGGTCGTATCCCTCGGGAATGAACGCATCGAAGGCGTCCTCGCTGGCGTGCCCGCCGGGCCCGTGACCGCAGTCGTGCCCGAGGGCGATCGCCTCGGCCAGGGTCACGTTGACGCCGACGCCGCGGGCGATCGATGTCGCGACCTGGGCCACCTCGAGAGCGTGGGTCGAGCCGGGTGCGCTGGTGGTCGGTGGGATAGACGACGACCTGGGTCTTGCCGGCCAGGCGCCGGAACGCGGTGGAGTGCACGATCCGATCGCGGTCACGTTCGAAGCAGGTGCGCTCGTCATCGGGCTCCTCCGCGATCGCTCGGTTTCCCGCGCCCGTCGGCAAAGGCTGCGCCTGATCGCAGCGTCGCTCGTTCGCGCTGCTCCCGCAGTTCGCGGTCGCACGATGGGCCCTGCGCCGAGCTGGGCCTGGCGAGCCCGAGTGCGCGCGTACCAGTTTCGCCGTCGAGATGGCCCGACCATGGTGTCGGCCCAGGCCTTGGCGCGCGGAGTGACCTCGCTCAGCCACCGGAGATGCCCAGCTCGGCGGCCGCCAGATCGAGATCACGGCCGGACGTGTCGGCCAGCCAGCCGTCGGGCAAGCGCCACCTTGGCGCGCGGCGCGCCCTGCCGTCCGCGCGGCGAGCCGAGCTCTGAGACCGGGAAGCCGACGTCTGGATCGAGCTGGGCGAGCAGGTCGTCGAGCTCGGTGAGCGATGAGACCATCCCCAGCCGGTGTCGCAGCTCACCCCCGACCGGGAAGCCCTTGAAATACCAGGCCATGTGTTTGCGGAGATCGCTCAGGCCGTGCAGCTCGTCGGACAGCGCCACCGAGCAGCTCGGCATGCCGCCGCAGCCATGCCCATCGACCTCGCCGAGGTTCGGGCAGAGTCTGGCGTCTGACGGCCAGCGAAGGCGTCGGCCAGGTCGCGGAACAGCCAGGGCCGGCCCAGGCAGCCGCGGCCGATGACCACGCCGTCGACTCCGGTCTGGCTGATCATCCGCAGCGCGTCGGCGGCCTCCCAGATATCGCCGTTGCCGAGCACCGGGATGGAGACGTGCGCCTTCAGCGCCGCGATCGCGCTCCCAGTCGGCCTGGCCGGCGTACGCCTGCTGTGCCGTTCGGCCGTGCAGCGCGATCGCCGCGCAGCCGGATTCCTCGGCGATCCGGCCGGCGTCGAGGAAGGTCTGGTGATCATGGTCGATGCCGATCCGGGTCTTGATCGTGACCGGTACGCCGTAGCGTGCGGCCGCGCCGACCGTGGCGGTCAAGATCATTCGCGAGCCGGTCGCGCTTGTACGGCAGCGCCGCGCCGCCACCCTTGCGGGTGACCTTGGGCACCGGACAGCCGAAGTTCAGATCGACGTGATCGACGCCGTACTCGTTGCAGAGGATCTCGGTGGCCTGCGCCATGATCGCCGGATCGACGCCGTACAGCTGGACCGAGCGGACCCGCTCCCCGGATCGAACTGCAGCATCGACAGCGTCTTGCGATCCCGCTCGACGAGCCCGCGCGAGGTGATCATCTCGCAGACGTAAGCCAGCGCAGGTGTCCGATTGCTCGCTCCGCTCGCCCGATCGCGACCTGCTCGCGCACAGCTGCCGGAACGTCCGCGTTGGTGATCCCAGCCATCGGGCGCCAGCACCACTGGCGGATCGTGACCTGCCATTGGCCGCAGACCACCGCGCGCCGACTTGTCAGAACCCAGTGTGCAGCGCCTCTGGCGCGGCTGGACGCTTCGACAAGCTCAGCGCGCTGCGACGTGGAGAGGCGTGGTTAGCAACCGAGCAGCCGCTGGGCGAGGTACTCGGTCACCTTGTCCTCCGACACCCGCTCCTGGGTCATCGAGTCGCGCTCGCGGACGGTGACGGCCTGGTCGTTCGAGGGTGTCGAAGTCGACGGTGACGCAGTACGGCGTACCGATCTCATCCTGCCGGCGGTAGCGACGGCCGATCGGCCTGGGCGTCGTCGAAGTCGACGTTCCAGGACTGCCGCAGCTCGGCGGCCAGGTCTCGGGCCTTGGGCGACAGGGCCTCGTTGCGCGACAGCGGCAGCACCGCGACCTTCACCGGCGCCAGCCGCGGATCGAGCCGCAGCACGGTCCGCTTGTCGACTCCGCCCTTGGTGTTGGGCGCCTCGTCCTCGTCGTACGCGTCGACCAGGAACGCCATCATCGCGCGGTTCGGGCCGGCCGCCGGCTCGATCACGTACGGCACGTACCGCTCGCCGGTCGCCGGGTCGAAGTAGGACAGGTCGACGCCGGAGTGCTCGCTGTGGGTGCGTGAGGTCGAAGTCGGTCCGGTTGGCGATGCCCTCGAGCTCACCCCACTCGCTAGCCGGCGAAGCCGAACCGATACTCGATATCGACGGTGCGCTTCGAGTAGTGCGACAGCTTCTCCTGCGGGTGCTCGAAGTGGCGCAGGTTCTCCGGCGTCAGGCCGAGGTCGGTGTACCAGCCGGGTGCGCTCGTCGATCCAGTACTGGTGCCACTCCTCGTCGGTGCCGGGCTTGACGAAGAACTCCATCTCCATCTGCTCGAACTCGCGGGTGCGGAAGATGAAGTTGCCCGGGGTGATCTCGTTGCGGAAGGACTTGCCGATCTGGCCGATGCCGAACGGCGGCTTCTTGCGCGTCGACCTGCACGACGTTGGCGAAGTTGACGAAGATGCCCTGCGCGGTCTCGGGCCGCAGGTAGTGCAGACCGGACTCGTCCTCGACCGCGCCGAGGTAGGTCTTGAGCATCATGTTGAAGTCGCGCGGCTCGGTCCACTGCCCGCGGGTGCCGCAGTGCGGACAGGCGATCTCTTCCAGGCCGCGTCGGCGTGCGGCCCTTCCGCGCCTCGAGAACTCCTCCTCGAGGTGGTCGGCCCGGAACCGCCGGTGGCAGCGACGAGCACTCGGTCAGCGGGTCGTTGAACGCGTTGACGTGGCCGGAGGCCACCCACACCTGGCGCGGCAAGATCACCGAGGAGTCCAGGCCGACGACGTCCTCGCGCTCGGTGACGACCGACCGCCACCACTGTTTCTTGACGTTCTCCTTGAGCTCGACGCCGAGCGGTCCGTAGTCCCACGCCGAGCGGGTGCCGCCGTAGATCTCCCCGGCGGGAAAGACGAAGCCACGGCGCTTGCACAGGCTGATGACACTGTCGAGTCGGCTGGTCGGGGTCACGAACTACTTCTCCAGACGTCGAGCGGCGCCATCCCCGGCTGGGATGGAGTCCAGCGCACCAGGTTATCGCCCTCAGCGTAGAGAGTCATTCGCCGGTCGCAAGCCTGCAGGTGCTCGATCGACTGGCCACTCGGACTGCAACGCATCGCGAGCGGCTCGCCTCGGTCAACCACGCTGCGAATCATCAGACGGCCTGCACAGGTGCAACGTGTGCAGGCGATGCAGCTGTCGCGAGCCTGAGGCGACGATGCCAGCGTCAGAACTGTCACTGCCAGCGAAACCTGTTTGAAATGCATTCCGCCTAGCGTCGGGAATCGCCCCCAGGCACGAGGAGGCTGACCATGATCGAGCATGTCGATCCGTTCATCGGCAGCTCGGTAACAGATCTGCCTGTCCCGCAGGGTCTGGCCGAAACCTGGTGGTGGCCCAAGCCGCAGGTCGGCAACACCCATCCCGGTGCGACCTATCCGTTCGGCATGGTCTCGGCGTGCGCGTACTCCGGCGCCTATCCCACCGGTTACGGGCTCTACCAGCTCAGCACCGAGGGCGTGCCGTCGCAGCTCTACGACACTCAGATCGCCTCCGGTTTCACCCACTTCCAGCAGTCCGGCACCGGCGCGATCCGCAAGTACTACAACTACTTCCGCGTCACGCCGATGCTGGAGCCACTCGACAGCCTCGGCAACACCTGGGAGCTGATCGACGAGCAGGCCGAACCGGGCTACTACGCCGACCACGCTCAGCTCGGGCATCGGCTGCGAGCTCACCGTCGGCCCCAAGAGCGCCGTTCATCGCTACACCTTCCCGGCGCACAAGGACGCGCGGCTGGTGATCGACTTCTCGATGGGCGGCCTGGCGATCCCGTACGGCGCGACGGTTCCGCTGCGCGCGCACATCGAGTCGCATCGGGCCCGGCGTCGCCCAGGCCGAGATCGTCGTCGAGGGCGCGCCGCTGGCGGTGCACCTGGAGTGCGACGCCGGCGACTGGCGGCAGCTGCTGTGGTACGACCGGCGGCTGATGCCGGGTGGCACCCGGCTGGACTTCGACCGGATCCGACCGACCACGCTGCGCCCGTTCGGCTTGATGTGGCGCGGCCCGACCGAGCCGGGCCAGGTGCTCGAGCTGCGGTTCGGCTTCTCGCTGCGCGGCGTCGAGCAGGCCAAGCAGCAATCTGCACGCCGACTGCGGATCGGCCGCGCCGCGTTCGACAGCCGGCGCGCGAAGACGTCGACGGTCTGGCGGCAGCACCTCGACAAGATCAAGATCGAGACATCGCTCGCGCCGGCGGCAGACGATCTTCTCGACCGCCCTCTACCACTCGCTGATCAAGCCGTGCTTCGCACCTGAGGAGAGCCCGCATGTGGCCCGACCGACGGGCCCTTCGTGTTCGACATCTGCACGATGTGGGACATCTACCGCACCCAGCTGCCGCTGATCACCGCGCTGTTCCCGGCACGGGCCGTCGAGCTGGCCAACGCCCTGCTGTGCGATCTGCGAGGAAGAGGGCAACCTTCCGATCGGCTACCGGATGGCCAAGGGCGCGGACCGGTTCTCCCGGCAGGGCAGCGCGCTGGCCCACACGTTCCTGGCCGATCTCTGCCAGCTCGGCATGCCGTGGCATCGACTGGGACTGGGCGCTGTGCCACATGGACACCGACCTGCGCCGCGCGCTACGGCGAGGACTACCTGCTGCGCGGCGTCGCGCAGCCCATCACGCACACGCTCGACCTCGCGTTCGGCTACCAGTGCACCGGCGAAAGTGGCTCGCTACGTCGGCGACAACCAGCTGGCCGATCCAGTTCGAACGGCCTCGCGGGCCAGTGGGTCAACGCATTCGACTCCGGCGACGGCCTGCTCCTCGACTCGACCTACTACGAGGGCGGCAAGTGGAACTACTCGTTCCGGGTGCTGCACGACATGCAGGCGCGGATCGACCTCGCTGGCGGCGACGCAGCCGTTCATCGAGCTGCTGGACAGTTCTTCGGCTACGGCGCCGACCCGGTCAAGCAGCTGGCAGAGCGGCCGAGCGCGGATGAGCTTGCCGCCGGCTACGCGCTGAACCGCTTTGAGGGGCTGAACAACGAGCCTGACATGGAAGCGCCCTGGGCCTATCACTACGTCGGGTCGGCCGGACCGTACGGCGGAGGTGGTGCACGCGGCGCGTCAACAACATGTTCGGCCTGGGCCGCGGCGGGTCTGCCCGGCAACGACGACTCAGGCGGCTTGAGCTCGTGGTACGTCTGGGCCTCACTCGGCCTCTTCCCGATCGCGGGCCAGAGCCTCTATCTGATCAATGCGCCCGTCGTTCGCGCGAGTCTCGGATTGCCTTCGCCGACAACGAGCTTGTGATCGATGCCCCAGGTTTCGTCGAGCCTGAGGCGGGTGGGCCGGCGCAGTACGTGCAGTCAGCGATCTTCAACGGAGAAACGCTCGAACCGAACCTGGCTGACCGCTCGCGAGCTGCATCGCGGCGGGCACCTACGGCTGCAGCTCGGGTCGCGGCCGTCGGCATGGGGCACGACGACGCGACCGCCATCAGCCTCGCCAGACCTCGATGCGAACCCCGCAGCTGCCGCGTGCGGCCAGCCCGAGCGTCGAACGGCGGATCGATACGGATGATCATTCAGACGCAGCTGAGGCGAGATTCGATCATGACAGCTGCGAAGAACGAGACTCCGGGACGCGGCACGTACCAGCGTCGACTTGGTCATCGTGGTGCGAGCCGACCCGGTGATCTGCGGCCACTCCGGTGAGGCGCGGAATCTGGCTGAGGTCGCGCTGCAACGCGGCTTCACCGACGTACGGATTGTCACCTGGCCGTTGGACCTGCTGGCGACGTCCGGCCTCCCGCTGAAGCCGCTCGACGGCGTACTCCCTACAGCAAGGGCATCGAGGTGGAACGGCCCGGAGCCGGTCGGCGACTACAAGGTGCCCGACGGGCGCTACCTCGCCGGGCATGACCGGACGCCTCGTCGAGCTGTTCACCGACGGCGTTCCGACGGTCTGCATGTCGCTCTACCTCAGCCCGCACACACTTGCCGTCGCGGAGGCGCTGCGGGTGGCACGCTCCACCGGTCTGCCGGTTCCGGTTGCTCACCATCGCGGAGGCGGTCGGCTCAGACGTCACCAACGTGGTGCGATCATGTGCCGGCGACGGACGCTTCGGCGCGGCCGCCCAGGTCGCTGTCGGCCTATCTCGACAGCGATCTGCCGGTCGCTGTGTCGGACTACACCAAGGAGTTGATCATCTCCTCGGCCGAGGAGATCGACGCTCGGCACGGCACGTCCTTTGCTGAACGATGCCGTCAGCGCGTTGCGATCTCCTACCCAGCGATCAACACCGCGGACTACCTCGACATCCGTGCAGACAGGACAGCCGAGGTGCTCAGCCGGCGTGGCCTGATCGCGCGATGGCTACGTGCTCTACCTGTCCAGGCTGGCTCGCGCCAAAGGCGTCGACGACTTGATCACCGGCTTCACCGCCAGCCCGGCGTGCAAGGAACTGACCCTGGTGATCGCCGGCAACGGGCCCGAGGCACGCGCAACTGCGCGAGCAGGCGGCTGCGACGCCGGCACGCCTGGACCGGATCAGCTTCCTCGACGACGTCGACGACGATGAGAAGCCGCATTTGATGGCAGGCTGCGCCGCCTTCGTCCTGCCGAGCAAGCCGCGGCCAGAGTTCGTCGAGACGTTCGGCATCGCGCTGGTGGAGAAGATGCTCGCCGGCGGCGGGCCAGTGATCACCACCAACACCGGCGGAATCGGAGAGGCCGTCGGCGACACGGCGATGATCGTTCCGGTCGGTAGTCCTGCAGCGATCGCCGACGCACTCGACCTGGCGGTCACCATGCCCGACGCGAGCAGCAAACCACGATGGCCGAGCGGGCACGCGAGCACGCCCGCCAGTTCGACCGGAGCTTGCGTCTTTGATCGACTGCTCGAGCGGCTGACGGAGGCGACCGAGCGAGAGATGAGCGTCGCGTAATGCGCCCACCACCCAACTACCCAAGAGATCCTTCTGCCAGACAGAGACATGGCTCGTGCTGTCGCTGGTAAAGGGCTCGCGCTTCCAGCCACCCCAGCGCTCGCGCAGTGACATTCCCGCAAGCCGCGCCATCAGGTCGAGTTCTGCCGGCCACACGTATCGGAAGGGCGGCGCAAACACCTCGACCTTGCCGTCGGCGATCCAATAATGATGAGAAATCAGACCCTGTGCTGCGATGTCGTATTCATCGAATCCGAGCCTGGAATCGCTCACGGTGAATGCTCGGATGGTTTCACCGGGTGGCAGCCGCTGGAGATCTGGCACCGCCACCTCGATCACGAAACAACCACCCGGCTTCAGGTGAGCAGCCGCGTTCTGGAAGCAGAGCGACCTGCTCGTCCTGCGTTGTCAGATTCATGATCGTGTTGAAGACCAGATAGGCCACTGAGAAAAGCCCATCGACGGTGGTCGTGGCGAAATCACCGATCGTGACGCCGATCTGCTCAGTGCCCGGCTTAGCTCTGCAGCCTCGCGACCATCGCTTCCGATAGATCGATGCCATGTACGCGAATGCCGCGTTGCGCGAGCGGCGCCGCAATCCGGCCGGTACCGATGCCGAACTCGAGAGCGGCTTTGTCGAAGGCCAGGTCGGCAATAAAATCAACAACGGGATCGACTTTGGCGGGCTCGAACATTTGTGCGGCTGACTCGTCGTAGTTCTTCGCAATGTGTTCGCCGAAGTAGTTCTTGGGCATGAGTGCACTCTGTCAAACCGTCATCGAGCCAACCGGTTCGGGACCTTTGGCCGGCGCCAATGCGAGGCGTACGGTCTCGAACAGGAGGACTGCTATGTCCCGATTTGACGACGTCTATCGACGCTCCCTCGAGCAGAGGGAAGAGTTCTGGGCCGAGGCCGCTGCGGCAATCGATTGGGTGGAACCCTGGAAGCTGGTGCTCGACGACTCGCAGGCACCGATGTATCGCTGGTTCAGCGGCGGCCGCCTGAACACCTGCTACAACGCTCTTGATCGACACGTCGAGGCGTGGGCGTGCCGACCAGGTTGCACTCATCTACGACTCCCCGTCACAGGCACGACAAAGTCCTTCACTTATCGCGAGCTGCGCGACGAGGTTGCGAGACTTGCGGGTGCGTTGCTCGAGCAGGAGTCGAGTACGGCGACCGCGTGATCATCTACATGCCGATGGTTCCGGAAGCGGTCATGGCGATGCTTGCGTGCGCGCGCATCGGAGCAATCCATTCCGTCGTCTTCGGCGGCTTTGCCGCAGCCGAGCTGGCAAATCGCATCGAGCACGCGAAGCCCAAGATCGTCATCACAGCCTCATGCGGAATCGAGGTCGGGCGCATCGTCGACTACAAGCCGCTCCTCGACGCCGCGATCGACATGGCTCGTCTCCAAGCCGGAACGCTGCATCGTCCTGCAACGCGACATGCTCGAGGCCGATCTCGACCCGGATCGGGACGTCGACTGGGCGGAGGCCATGGCCGAGGCGACACCGGCTGATTGCGTTCCTGTCGCGGCCACCGATCCGCTCTACATCTTGCTACACGTCGGGAACGACAGGTCAGCCGAAGGGGATCGTGCGGGACAACGGCGGTCACGCCGTCGCGCTCGAGTGGACGATGAAGCACATCTACGATGTCGAGCCGGGCGAGGTGTATCTGGGCCGCATCCGACATCGGGTGGGTCGTCGGACACTCGTACATCGTGTACGCGCCGCTCTTCCATGGCTGCACCACGGTCCTCTACGAAGGAAAGCCGGTCGGCACACCCGACGCTGGTGCCTTCTGGCGCGTCATCGCCAGAGCATGGCGTCTGCACGCTCTTCACGGCTCCCACGGCCTTCCGCGCCATCCGCCAACAGGACCCCGAAGGCAAGCACATCGAGCGCTACGACTTGGCTGGCTTCCGTGCACTCTTCCTCGCCGGGGAGCGCTGCGATCCTGAGACGCTGCGGTGGGCGGAGCAGAAGCTGGGCGTGCCGGTCATCGATCACTGGTGGCAGACGGAGACGGGTTGGTCCATCGTGGCCAATTGCCTCGGCATTGAGCGACTGCCTGTCGTTCCCGGATCGCCGACGCGTGCCGCTCCGGGATGGGATCTCCGAGTGCTGGGAGGCGATGGCACCGAACTACCTCATGGTGAGACGGGCGCACTGGTAGCGAAGTTGCCCATGCCACCCGGTTCCTCGCCGACGCTGTGGCTGGCTGATGAGCGCTTCCGGGCCACGTACCTGGATCCGTTCCCGGGCTATTACCTGACCGCTGATGCCGGTTACATCGACGAGCGCGGCTACGTCTTCGTCATGGCGCGCACCGACGACATCATCAATGTCGCGGGGCACAGGCTCTCAACGGGAGCGGTCGAGGAGGTCCTCGCCGCACACCCTGACGTCGCGGAGTGCGCAGTTATCGGAGTCGCCGACGAGCTCAAAGGTCAGGTGCCGGTCGGCTTGCTCGTCCTCAAGGCGGGTGTGCAACGCCCAGAGGAGCACATCGTGAGGGAGGCCGTCCAACTGGTCCGGGATCGGATCGGGCCCGTGGCTTCCTTCAAGACCGCCGTCATAGTCGGACGACTGCCCAAGACCCGCTCGGGCAAGATTCTCCGCGGCACGATGCGTCGAATCGCCGACGATCAGCAGTACTCGATCCCGCCAACGATCGACGACCCCGAAGATCCTGGAGGAAATCACCGAGGCCTTACATCGAGTCGGTTACGGCCAGGCCGTCGCCAGTGTCGAGCCGAGCGGCTGAAGCTGCGCCGATCCCGGGTGCCCTGAACCGGCAACCATCCTCGCTGTCCGACATTTAGACCCTCTCCGCGGCATCCGGGTGTCGGACGGACGGTATGCAACGGGCGGAAATTTGATACAGCGAGCGGTGCCGCTCGATTCCTAGACGTACGAAATTTGACTTCGTCTCCAGCCTTAATGAAAATGGTTCTCATGTCGGTTAGTGCGCGAAGGCTCGGCGTCGTTGCCTGCCTGCTCTCGTTGCTCGCGGCAGCGGCATGCGCTAGCACCGGATCCGCAGGCACGCCGACAAGTACCCCTGGGCAATTGAGGATCGTTGCCGCGTTCTATCCGTTGCAGTTCATCGCCCAGCGCGTAGCGGGCGAGCATGCCGCCGTTGTCAACTCTGACCCAGCCCGGAGCCGAGCCACACGACCTGGAGCTGACGCCTCGGCAGGTCGCCAGCCTGACCACGGCGAATCTGGTGATCTATGAGAAGGGCTTCCAGCCCGACGTCGACGAGGCAGTCGGTGCAGAGCGAGAACCGAGAGGTGATCGATACCACGACAGTCGTCTCGCTGCGGCCGCTGATGACGAACAGTGATGATCTTGGTCATGGCGAGGGCACCGGTCGATGACCATTCAGCTCTCGATCCGCATATCTGGCTGGACCCGACGTCAGTGTCCCGGATCGCTGGCGCGGTGGAGGCACGGCTCGTGATCATCGATCCCGATCATGCGGCTGACTACCGGCGCAACGCCAGAGCGCTCGAGCAGGAACTGGGAGGGCTTGATCGGTCCTATCGCTCAGGATTGGCGCACTGTGTGAGAACGGAGTTCATCACCACTCATGCTGCCTTTGGGTATCTGGCTCAGCGGTACCACCTGACTCAGATCGCAATCAGTGGTCTCAGTCCTGATGCTGAGCCATCGCCGGCGCGGATTGCCGAGGTGCAGCGCGTAGCGCGGGAGTATGGGCTCACCACGATCTTCTCCGAGACGCTTGTCTCGCCGGCCCTGGCTCAAGGCGATTGCTGGTGATCTTGGTCTGCGTTACCGACGTACTGGATCCCATCGAGGGCCTGACCGACCAATCGCGCGGACACGATTACCTTTCGATCATGGCGTCCAACCTGGCGGCGCTGCGAAAGGCTGGAGGATGCTCCTAGAAGCCAAGCACCGTGCTGGCCGCCGAGGACCTTACGGTCGAACTGGGCGGACTTCCGGTGCTGCGCGGCGTCAGCCATGTCCGTACGCGCCGGTGAGGCCGTCGCATTGTTGGGCGGCAACGGCTCGGGAAAGTCCACCTTGGTCCGTACGCTGCTCGGCCTGCTGCCCCATGAGCGCGGGATGGTACGTCTGTTCGGCACCCGCTGCGCGACTTCCGGATTGGTCGCGCATTGGCTACGTCCCACAGCGCTCACCGGCGATGCTCGGCGGGTCGAAGGTCAAAGAGATCGTTGCGGCAGGACGGCTGGCACGCAGAAAGCACTTCCGGCCATTGTCCCGAGCCGATCGAGACGCCGTACCGCAACGCCACTGCTCTGGTTGGGCTGTCTGAGCGGCTCAATGCCGACATTGCGGAACTCTCGGGTGGGCAGCAGCAACGCGTCCTGATTGCCCGGGCCCTCGCAGGTCAGCCGGATCTCCTCGTGCTGGACGAACCCACCTCGGGCGTCGACCTCGAACATCAGCGAACGCTGGCAGAAGTGCTGGCCCGGCTGTTGTCGGCCGGCACCAGCGTCCTGGTTGTGCTCCATGAGGTCGGCCCACTCCGTAGCCTCATTGACCGTGCGGTCGTGTTGAGCGACGGCCGGGTGGCCCACGATGGCCCGCTCGGCGATCTTGGCCAGCACCACCGATGGTTGGGCGGCCATGAGGTATCTCGATCACGATCGAGTCCGCTGCCCATGATCACGACAAGGGCTCCGAGAGCCTGCTGGGCGGTGCTATCGAGCCGTGATCGAAATCTTGACCTATCCATTCATGCAACGCGCACTGATCGCCGCACTGCTTACCGGGCTCATTGCGCCGGCTATCGGCACCTACATCGTGCAGCGCCGGCTCAGCCTTCTCGGCGACGGCCTCGGACACGTGGCGCTCGCCGGCGTCGGCTTGGCGTTACTGACCGGCACGACACCAATTCCTCGTCGCCGTCGTGGCCTGCGTCGCGGGTGCGGTCGTCGTCGAGGTCCTGCGCCAGCGCGGCAAGGCCAGCGGCGACGTCGGGCTGGCGATCTTGTTCTACGGCGGCCTGGCGGCTGGCGTCTTTCTGTCCGGCATCTCCGGCGTTGGTGCCGGAGGCCTGGCGCAATACCTCTTCGGATCCCTCACGACCGTGACGACCAACGACTCTGAAGTTGATCGCTGTGCTCGCGATCGTGATCTTGGTGATCACCCTCGGGCTGGCACCGCAGCTGTACGCCGTGTCCACCGACGAGGAGTTCGCGCGGACCCAGGGTCTGCGTGTGCGGCTCTACCACATCGCGGTCGTCAGCCTTGCCGCTATTACGGTCGCGCTGGCAATGCGGACGGTCGGTCTACTGCTGGTGAGCGCACTGATGGTCGTTCCGGTAGCTGCAGCGCGCAACCTGGTACGCGGTTTCACCGCTGGCGCTCATCTGTGCGATCGCCATCGGCGTTGCTGACAGCGGTCGGCGGCGCGGCAGCCTCCTTCTACGCGAACGCGGCGCCTGGTGCATTCATCGTCCTGCTGGCCATCGCAGTCTTCATGCTGAGTTGGCCGATCTCGTACCTGCTCCGGCGGCGGCGCGCCGCAGCTGTACTCCCCGGAGCTGGTCGACGACGATGAGCTGGTGGCTCCGCACACGGTCACCGAGAGCCACCCGCACCGCCATGCACCGGGCTGCGGGCATCCGGCAGTGCAGCATGGCGATCACACCGATTTCATCCATGAAGGTCACCGGCATGCTGCCCACGCTGATCATTACGATGAGCACTGAGCCGGCCGGCCGACGCCACCAGGAGCACCGAGATGACGACCAGGCCCAGTGACGGAAAGCGGAGACGGCCAAGCCGTCGGGCGGTCAGCGCAGGACTCGGCAGCGCGCTGCGGTCGAAGAGATCCTGTCCGATCGGCATGACTTTCGAACGGCACAACAAATTCACGACGACCTGCGACATCACGGCGAACGCATCGGCCTGACCACGGTCTATCGGACCCTGCAGCTCATGACCGAAGTCAGGCGATCTTGATGCCATCCGGACCAGCGACGGTGAGACTGCGTACCGCCGCTGCTCGACCGGGCATCACCACCACCTCGTCTGCCGCATCTGCGGTCGGACGGTCGAGGTCTCGGGACCTGCGGTCGAGCGCTGGGCCAATGCGGTTGCCGAGCAGTACGGCTTCCGGGAGATCAGCCATGACCTGGAGATCTTCGGCACCTGCGATACCTGTTAGCGAATCCGCTGCACCTTAGGCGATGCGGTTCATTTCCTGCTAGCACCCAAGACATGTCCTGGTAGCACCCAAGACACGCTCAGCGAGGGCTGATCAAGGAACCGAGCTCGATCGTTAGCCGTGCTCTTAAGTGTGAGTCTCACCGGGGCTCCGCTGACAATCTTGCTGATTGTTGCGGCCGTCGCCCTGCCTATCGCGCTGGCCCTGGCCTGGCGACGCCTTCCAGGCCGAGTAGGCGGCGCCGCGCTGCGGATTGGCATGATCATCAGTTGCCAGGCAGTTGCCGTCCTTGCCGCGGGCATTGCCCTCAACCGCGCTTACTTGTTCTATGACTCCTGGGACGAGCTCCTTGGACATAAGGGGCGGCGGTCAGGCCGCCATCGCCGTCACCGACGAGGGACAGCTGGTGCCGGCGGATGGCAGTCAAGGCAGGATCAGCATCCTGACCGTGCACGGCAAGGTCTCGGGAGCCACAGAGCAGGTGCTCGTGTGGCTGCCGCCGCAGTACGACGCCGCTGGCGAGAAGAGGACCAGGTTCCCAGTCCTCATGGCGCTGCCGGGCCAACCTGGCACGCCGGCGGGCATCTTCAAAACCCTCGACCTCGGCAGCAACGCAATGCAAATGATCAAATCCGGCCATGTCAAGCCATTCGTCGCCGTGATACCGCCGCTGTCCATCGCGCAGCCCACGGGACACCGAGTGCACCGACATTCCGCGAGGCCCGCAAGCCGACTCCTGGCTGGCCACCGACGTCGAAGGAAGCGGTCATCAAGCATTTCCGCGTAACGCCCGCGCATTGGTCGACGATCGGGTGGAGCACGGGCGCTTTCTGTGCCAGCAAGATGCTGCTACAGCACCCAACCTCATTCGGCGCGGCGGTCAGCATCGGTGGTTACTTCGGGGCCGAGGAGGACCATTCCACCGGCAACTCTGTTCAACCACAGCCGGTTGCTTCGCAACGAGAACTCTCCGCTGTGGTTGATCAAGCACACGCTTACGCTATCCGCTACATCTGTTGATCATCACATCGAAGGGTGACCGCGAGTCCTGGGATGGCGTGCACTACGCCGATTCCCAAAGGCGATCGCGGCTGCTCGGGGCATCCCAGGTGTGAGCACGATCGTGCTACCGAACGGCGGGCACAACTTCAGCACCTACCTCCCGACGGTGGGCCCGGCGCTCGCCTGGCTCGGAAAGAACGCCGGACTCTAGCAATGCCGGATGAGCCACCCGGATCAGGTGCTGACCGCTCTCCCTGGCAACGATATTGGGCACTGCTCCGCCATAACGCCGGTCGCGTTGGGCGTACGCCTCGATCGCTCGCCAAAGATCACGGCGGTCGAAGTCGGGCCACAGTCGATCAAGAAACACCAGCTCGGCGTACGCGCTCTGCCAGAGCAGGAAGTTGGAGGTCCGCTGCTCCCCGACGAGCGGACGAAGAGGTCGACGTCGGGGATGTCAGGTTCGTCGAGGAAATGCCGGAAGCGCTCCTCGGTGAGCTTGCGCGGATCGAGCCGTCCCTCGGCCGCCAGCTGGGCGATTCGCCGCGCTGGCGTCGACGATCTCGGCCCGGCCTCCGTAGTTCACGCAGAACTGCAGGGTCAGCACGTCGTTGCTCGACGGTGCGGCGCTCGGCGTCCTCCAGCTCGCTGATCACGCTTCGCCACAGCCGCGGCGATCGGCCGGCCCAGCGCACCCGCACGCCCATCGCATCCAGCTGGTCCCGCCGCCTCCTGATCACGTCGCGGTTGAAGCCCATCAGCCAGCGAACCTCGTCCGGCGAACGGTTCCAGTTCTCGGTGGAGAAGGCGTAAGCCGAGAGGTACTTGACGCCGATCTCGATGGCCCCCTCGATCACGTCGAACAGCGCCGCCTCTCCGCGGGCGTGACCTTCGGTCCGCGGCAGGTTCGCGCGCCTTCGCCCAGCGGCCATTGCCGTCCATCACGATCGCGACGTGTGTCGGCAGCCGATCTCGAGGCTATCTGCGGAGGACGGGCGCCGCTGGGATGCGGAGCCGGGGGCCGCGGCTGACCGGCGACTGGCACCGCGTCCGTCTTAGGCTTGCGCGTGGGCCGCATGCGGCCATCTCCGCCGGCTCGCCGGCGGCGCTGTCCTCGAAAGCTTGGCCACGTCAGGGACAATATCGAGGTGCCGACCTACCGCGACGAAGCCGTGGTGCTTCGCACGCACAAGCTCGGCGAAGCCGATCGGATCATCACCATGCTGAGTCGGCGCCACGGCAAGATTCGCGCGGTAGCGAAAGGGGTGCGGCGCACCACCTCGAAGTTCGGCGCGCGGCTCGAACCGTTCTCCCACGTTGACTCTGCAGCTCGCGGTCGGGCGCACGCTTGACGTGATCACCCAGGTCGAATCGCTGGATGCCTTCGGTGAGCCGCTGACCGACGAACTATCCGGCCTATACGGCGGGTCAAGTGATGCTGGAGACGGCCGATCGCCTCGTGGTCGAGGAATCCGAGCCCGCGGTTCAGCAGTACCTGCTGCTTGTCGGAGCCCTGCGCGCACTCAACCAGGGCACCTCGGATGGCACGTCGCCCACCGACGTTGATCTTGGACTCCTACCTGCTGCGGGCGCTGGCGATCGCCGGCTACGCGCCCTCGTTCTCCGATTGCGCGCGCTGTGGTCTCGCAGGCCCGCATCGAGCATTCTCTCCCGCACTGGGCGGTGCCGTCTGCGAACGCTGCCGTCCGCCGGGAGCCGCGCGGCCCGCTCCCGAGACCCTGGCGCTGCTCGGTGCGCTGCTCGAAGGCCGCTGGCGTGATACCCGCCAGGTGGCTGATCACGTGGCACGGGAGGCCAGCGGGATCACCGCCGCCTTCGTTGCCTGGCACCTGGACCGCAACCTCAGATCTCTGGCGCATGTCGAGCGTTGACCCGCGGTGGGCTCCGCCGCACGAGTCACAACCGTTCATCACCGCGCCACCACCTCCAGTGCCGCCGCAGCCGCATGCTGCAGCGGCCGCATCGGATCGCGTACGTCCTCGCAGTGATCATGCCGGTGATCTTGCTTGGCCGTCGATGGCCACGCCGCTCGGCGGTGGCGTGGACGATCGCCCGGCTGCGGCAAGCTCCCGGCAGCGCGACCACTCCACCCCCGCTGAATCCCAACGCCACAGACGGTGAAGCCGGGCTCGGCGATCCGTACTACCCGCAGGCCGGCAACAGCGGCTATGACGTAACCAAGTATCAGATCATGATCAACTGGGATCCCGGCGACCCAGATCCATCACCGGTACGACGACCATCAGCGCCCGGGCCACCCAGCAGCTCAACTCGTTCTACTTCGACCTCGCCCTGCACACCGACAAAGTCAGCAGTCAACGGCGTGCCTGCGGAGCGCCATCGCACGAGGCTTCTCCGACGTCTACGTCAAGCCCGCGCAACCGATCGCTGATCGGCAGCACGTTCCAGGTGGTCGTCGCCTACTCGGGCAAGCCTGGCGAGATCAAGCAGGGCGACGTGCAACCATGGTTGGCCACCGACGGCGAGTGGACCGTCGCGGGAGAACCGGAGAGCTCCGCATGGTGGTATCCCGCTAATGATCACCCGTCGGATCCAGCCTTGATGGACGTCTCGATCCGGGTGCCCGCCGGGATGGAAGCCATCAGCGTAGGCCGGCTCGAGTCAGCCGACGCGGGCAACGAGAAGAACTTCGACACCTGGCATTGGATCGCGCGGCAGCCGATGGCGACCTACCTGAACTTCATGACCATCGGCCAGTTACGAGCTGAAGCAGGGCGTCGATCATGGCCTGCCCGTACGTCTACGCGGTGTCTGAGAAGCTGCCCGCCGAGCAGCGGAAGATGGCCTTCGCCGCGCTGCTGACCACGGGTCGAGCGGATTCGGACGCTCGAGAGGATGTTCGGCCCCTACCCGTTCACCGAGCTGGGCGGCGTCGTCCCGGCGCACCGGCTGTGGTTCGGCGGGCTGGAGACGCAGACCCGGCCGGTCTATGAGGCGAGATCGATCTTGAACCGCGACTTCGAGCCCGGCCTGCTCGACCACGAGCTGGCCCACATGTGGTTCGGCGACAACGTGACCGTGCGGCAATGGAACGACATCTTTACGACGGAGGGTTACGCGTCCTGGGCCCAGTGGGGAGCTACGGAGCTGACTGGGGGCCGTAAGGCCAACGACTCGTTGAATCGCGCGTACGACCGTCTCAAGGATGACGATGCGTTCTGGAAGATCACCATGATCGACCCCGGCAGAAACTCACCTCTTCGATGCGGTCTATGTACGCGGTCCGATGGCGCTGCAGGCCTTACGCAACGTGATCGGCGATCAGGCATTCTTCAAGCTGGCCAGGGACTGGGCTCAAGATCCCGGGAGTCGCACCCTCGAGGAATGGATGGCCGCGGCGCAGGCGCACACCACAGTTGATCTTGGACCGTTCTTCCGGGCATGGATCTACTCTCCGACGGCTCCGGCTCGCACCGCGGCCAACGGCTTCCGATGATGAAAATTCCCGCCCTCGGGTAGGTAGGGCGGGAATCTCCATCATTAGTTGTGGGAAGTGGATCCTCAGCTGACTCGGTTGATAGCCGAGATCACAGCCTTGAGCGAGGCATTGACGATGTTTGCGTCCATTCCCACTCCCCACACGACCACGCCTGTCTCTCGCCCTGCGCCGACCTCGCACTCCACGTACGCCGCGGCGAGCGCGTCACCACCCGCGGACAGCGCATGCTCGGTGTAGTCGAGCACCCGTACGTGATGGCCGAGGCGTGGAGATGGCGTCGACGAACGCCGAGACCGGGCCGTTGCCCCTCGCCAGCGATCGTCTGCATCGAGCCGCCTGGACACGACCTGCGCGGTGAGCGAGGTTTGGCCCGTTCGCCGCCGAGGTCGTCGCGACGCTCACCAAGCCGCAACGGCGTGTCCGGCTCGAGATACTCGAACTGGAAGATCTCCCACAGCCGGCTCGCGCTGACCTCACCGCCGCCGGCGTCGGTGTGCGCCTGGACCGCCTTGGAGAACTCGATCTGCAGCCGGCGCGGCAGGTCCAGATTGTGCTCGGACTTCATGATGTAGGCGACGCCGCCCTTGCCGGACTGGGAGTTCACCCGGATGACCGCCTCGTACGTGCGGCCGACATCGAAGCGGGTCGATCGGCAGGTACGGCGCCTGCCAGGCGATCTCGCGGACGCTGATGCCCTGCTCCTGCGCGCCGCTTCTCCAGGTCCTCCAGGCCCTTCTTGATCGCGTCCTGGTGGCTGCCGGAGAACGCGGTGTAGACCAGGTCGCCCGCGTAAGGGTGGCGCGGGTGGACCGGCAGGTTGGTGCAGTACTCCACGGTGCGACGGATCTCGTCGATGTCGGAGAAGTCGATCTTGGGATCGATGCCCTGTGAGAACAGGTTCATGCCCAGGGTGACCAGGTCGCACGTTGCCGGTGCGCTCGCCGTGGCCGAACAGGCAGCCCTCGACCCGGTCGGCCCCGGCCATCATCGGCCAGCTCGGTCGCCGCGATCGCCGTGCCGCGGTCGTTGTGCGGGTGCAGCGAGATTGCGACGTGCTCGCGGTTGTGGACGTGCCGGCTGAACCACTCGATCTGATCGGCGTAGACGTTCGGCGTCGCCATCTCGACGGTCGCCGGCAGGTTCAGGATGATCTCGCGGCCCGTCGACGGGCTGCCAGACATCCATCACCGCGTTGCAGACCTCGACCGCGAACTCCATCTCGGTGCCGGTGAAGATCTCCGGCGAGTACTCGTAGCCGAACTCGACGTCGCCCAGGTACTGCTCGGCGTACTTCATCACCAGCTCGGTGCCGCGCGGTGGCCGAGCGCCATGCATTCCGGCCTTGTCGACGTGGAAGACCACGCGGCGGAACAGCGGCGCGGTGGCGTTGTACATGTGGATGGTGGCCGTCTTGGCGCCGACCAGCGACTCCGCCGTGCGCTCGATGAGGTCCTCACGGGCCTGGGTCAGCACCGAGACGGTCGACGTCGTCGGGGATCTTGTCCTGCCTCGATGAGCTGGCGGACGAAGTCGAAGTCGGTCTGGCTGGCCGACGGGAACCCGATCTCGATCTCCTTGTAGCCCATCTGCACCAGCAGATCGAACATCTTGTGTTTGCGGGCCGGAGTCATCGGATCGATCAGCGCCTGGTTGCCGTCACGAAGGTCGGTTGACAGCCATCGCGGCGCCTTGGTGATCACACTCGACGGCCAGGTCCGGTCCGGAAGATCGATAGGGGTGAACGGCCGATAGCGGTGGAAGGGCATCGGGCTGGGCTGCTGGCACCGGTACCGTCTGCACTCTAGTGCCGAACGACGTTGTCGCGCTGCATTCGCTGGCCTGAGCCGGGTCTGGAGGGCTGGATGTGGTGATGTCTGACATGATTCCTCGCTGGTTAATGTGGAGCGGACCGGAAGCGCGTCAGACTCCGCAGCGAGGATGCCGGCCCCTAGTGGGCCTCGCTGCGGCAGCGGAGGAGGAGCAGCGCGAATGGCGCTGCGATGCTTGCCACGTCGTCACTGTAACACCGTCGACCGAGGCGCTGGCCAAAGCGTCGATCTCGAAAATCACGTGGCGGGACGGCGGCTGAGTACGGCACTCTGGTTGTGATGCCGTTCGTACGCGTCCAGCCTGACGACATGAGCTCAGGTCACCGCCGTCGCCGACATCGAGGAGGCGGCGCGTCAGGTCGACGACCCCGACGTCTTTCCGCCCATCGCCGAGATGCTGGCCGGCGACCTGCGTTACGGCTGGGATCTCGAGCCCGCAGAGCACTATCTCTACACACCTGAGGACGCCAGCTGAGCCCTGTCGGCGTGCTTGCGCTGGACATGCCGACTCGCGACAACCTGCATCTGGTGTGGGCTCAGATCTTGGTGCATCCCGATCATCGCCGCCGCGGCCATGGTTCGGCGATCATGAACGAGGCACTGCAGCGGACCCGCGAAGCGGGCCGCAACACGATCTGGGTGGGCACAGCTGAAGATGATCAAGGCGCCCAGCAAGTTCGTCGAAGGGTTCGGCTTCAGCTACGCCAGTCACGACGCCCGCCGCCGCCAGGTGCTCGCCGACGTTGATCAAGCCGAGGTGCAGCGGCTGTGGACGCTGCCCAGGCGGCAGGCGTCTGACTACCGTCTCGAACGGCTGCGGCCGCCGATTGCCGATGAGAGTCCTCGGCGAGCTGGTCGAGGTCACCGCGGCGATCAACGACGCGCCGATGGGCGATCTGACGTATGAGGACGAGAAGTTCGATCTGCAGCGGCTTCGGTGACTTCGAGACAGCTCTGCTGGGCCGCGGGGAACGGGCGTATCGAGTCGATCGCGAGGCATCGCCAAACCGGTGAGGTCGGCGGCCACACGGTTGTGGCCACGCACCCGCTGCGGCCCGAGGTCGGCGGTCAGGGTGACACCGCGGTCGCACGCCAGCACCGAGGCCACCGGCTCGGCCTACTGCTCAAGATCGACATGATGCACTGGCTGGCCGAGGTCGAACCGCAGCTGAAGATCATTCAAACCTGGAACAACGCCGACAACACGTTCATGATCAACGTGAACGAGGCGCTGGGCTACCGGCTGTCGCGCGATCTTCAACATGTACGAACTGCGCCTTTAGATCTCTGAGCCTTCTATGGCTTCGCTGCGCTTGGGGCTGAACGCTCATCGGTGCGGTCTCCTCTCTCTGTCAGCCATCGGCGGACGTCGTCGTTGTGCTCGCCCAGTCGCGGCGGAGCCGCGTACCGGGTCAGTGGCGTCTTGCTCAACGTGATGGGGTTGCGGGTCTGTGGTGGGGCATCCGGGCCGACGGACACAGTGGGCTCCGAGACCGAGGCGCTTCGGCCAGATCAAAGGCGTCGGCGATGGAGCCGACCCGTCCAGCGGGCACGCCCACGGAGGCGAGCCGGGTGGTCCACGCGTCGGCAGTGTCGACCGCCAGTGCCGCCTCGAGAACCTGCACGAGGTCCTCCCTGTTCGCCACCCGGCACCATTGCTGGCGAAGCGCACGTCGTCGGCAGCGCCCGGGATGCCCAGGACCACGGTCAGTTTCCGGAACTGTTCGATCATTGCCACAACAGATGGCGAGATGTCCGTCCCTGGCGGCCAGAGTTTCGTAGGGAGCGATGGACGGGTGCCGGTTGCCCATGCTCGCCGGTGTGTTTGCGGTCGCCAGGTAGGCGCGAGGCCTGGTTGGCCAGCGACCCGAGGAGGCTGGACAGCAAGTTGACCTCGACCCGTTGCCCGGTTCCGTCGGGCTCTCGGGCTCGCAGCGCCGCCAGGATGCCGATGACCGCATCCTTCGCCGTGAGTACATCCACAAGCGCGACGCCGGCCTTCATCGGCTCCCCCGGAGTTCCGGTGATGCTCATCAGGCCGCCAACCGCTTGACGAGGAAGTCGTACCCGGGCAGGTCTTTTCCCCTCGACTGCCGAACCCGGTGATGGAGGCGTACACGATGCGAGGGTTCTCGGACTGCGACCTGGTCGTAGCCCAGGCCCTTGCGCGCCAGGCTGCCCGTCACGGTAGTTCTCCAGCAGCACGTCCGCTCGCCGTGCCAGCTCCCGCGCCAGCTGCTGATCTTTCGGATCGGACAAGTCGAGCTCGATCGACTTCTTGCTTCGGTTGGCTGCCTCGAAGTAGGAGCTCGAGTTCTCCGTCCACGGAGGCCCCCATCGCCGGGTATCGTCACCGACCCGTGGGCGTTCGACCTTGATGACGAGCGCGCCGAGGTCGGCGAGCATCGCCGCGGCCAGTGGCCCGGCCAGGACCTGGCTGAAGTCGGCGACCAGCAGACCTTCCAGGGGCAGGCTCATGGCGTCGCCCCAAGCGGTTGAAGCACGCCGTCGACCCGACGGGAAGGCCCAGGGGTTTGCCGCCTGCAGCGCCGGAGGCAGCCACTCGTCCCTCAGCGATTGATAGGTCACCGGCCGCACGAACCGGTCCAGGGCGGCAGCGCCCACCGACGTGGCCGATGGGGCCGAGGTCGACGGCCACGGACCGCCATGTTGCTGCGCCCAGCTGTATGCGACACCGGTCGGCCAGTCGTTGGCGCACAACCGACCCACCTTCGGCGATAGCAACGCCAGGCAGGCCGCAGCATCCGTGTCGTCCTCATCAGCTGTGAAGACACTGCCGGCGAGGGAGCCCTGAATGCGATCGACCGCAGCAGCGAGCTCGGCGACGTCGGCGTACTCGACGATGACGGCGACGGCACCGAAAGCACTCCTCGAGCAGCCTGCTGCCGTCACGCAGAGCATCGATCGGCGCCTCGAGGACCGCAGCCGGCGCGCACCAGCCCGCAACGGACGCCTCGACGAGCTCAACGACGCGTGCACCGGCGAGCCGCAACTCCTCGAGCCCCTCGGCTGCCGATCGTGCGATTGCCTCGGTCAGCATGACTGGCTCAGGCGAGGCCTGCCGTAGGGCCTTACCGATAGCGCCGGCTGCCGCTGCTCCCGCTGGAGCGAACACCAGACCGGGCTTGGTGCAGAACTGACCAGAGCCAAGCGTGAAGGAGCCCACAAACCCTCTGCGATCTCCTCCATCCGGGTGGCCGCCGCCGCCTGGTGACCACGACGGGATTCACTGTCGACATTTCGGCGTATGTCGGAATGACCGTTCGCCGCTCGTTCGCTATGCGCCACGAGCGCGAGGCCGGCTGCCTGTGAGCCGGTGAAAGCCAGGGCGGCGACACCTTCGTCGCGGACGAGGGCGACGCCGGCGTCGTAACCGACCACCATCTCGAGGCTGCCATCGGGAGCCCCGGCGTCGAGCAGAGCCGTCCGCGCGAGTCCTGCCAGCCGGTCGCTCAGTAGCGGGTGCGCCGGGTGGGCCTTGGCCACCACTGGACACCCGGCTGCGAGCGCGGACGCGACGTCGTTGCCGAGCACACCGAAGGCAAAGGGAAGTTGCTTGCGCCGAAGACGGCGACAGGGCCGAGCGGCTGGTTGACCCGCGCCAGGCCGGGGGTGGTGCCGGTTGGCCGGTCGATCGCGGCAGCGAGGTAGGAACCCTCGGCGGCCACATCGCCGTAGAAGCGGAGCTGACCGGCCGCGCGCGATACCTCGGAGGTGAGGCGGGTGTAACCCAGCGCCGTCTCCACCTCGGCCAGTTCGACCAGTTCCGCAGTGTTCGCCACGAGGGCTGCAGCGACCGCGTGCAGCCAGCCGCGCCGCTGCCCTGGGCTGGCTGTCGCCACGCTGGAGCTAGCGCCGGACGCGCGCTCGACGACAGCTCGGACCTCGTGGCGGGACATCTCCTCAACCGTGCCGTTCGCCTGGCCCGTCCGCGGATTGTATGACGTGATGGTCACGACGCCTCCTTGATGCGCGCGTTCGAGCACGTCAAGGCCATCCGACAGCAGTTCGTGGCTGATGACCAGGGGCGGCAGGAGCCGAACGACATTGCCGTAAGTGCCACAGACCAGTACGAGGACACCCTCGCTGTGGCATTGCGACACAACCTGGCGGGCCGTACTGAGGAGCAGGCTCGCGAGTCCCGGGCTGGACGAACTCAACCGCCAGCATGGCGCCGCGCCCGCGAACCTCGCCGACGACGGAGTCAGCTCCCGTCAACGCGCCGAGCCGCCGCATCACCGCAGCCTCGATCTGCTGCGCCTTGCGCACCAACTGCTCGCGCTCGATGCGTTTCCAAAGCACCGAGCGCCGCGGCGCAGGCGACCGGGTTGCCGGCATAGGTGCCGCCGAAGCCCCGGCTGGAACCGCGTCCATGAGTTCAGCGCGGCCCGTCACCGCGGAAAGCGGCATGCCGCCTCCCAACGCCTTGGCGGTGGTGATCAGATCGGGCACGACCCCCTCGTGCTCACAGGCGAACATCGCCCCGGTGCGTCCGAGGCCGGTCTGAATCTCATCAGCGATGAACACGATGCCGTGCTCGTGCGCGAACTCCTGGACGGCCTTCAAGTAGCCCGCCGGCGGCACGATGAAGCCGCCCTCACCCTGGATCGGCTCCGCAATGATCGCGGCGACGTTGTTGGCGCCGACCTCGGTGATCACCGTGTCGCGTAGGGCCGCCAGCGCCTCTTCCGCGCAGTTCTCGGGGCCACTCGGCCATCGGTAGGGGTATGGCGAGGGAACGCGGTAGACCTCCGGAGCGAATGGACCGAAACCCTCGCTTGTACGGCACGTTCTTCGCCGTCATGGTCATGGTGAGCAGCGTGCGCCCGTGGTAGGCGTGCCCGAGCACGATCACCGCCGGGCGACGGGTCGCCGTACGAGCGATCTTGATCGCATTCTCGACCGCCTCCGCACCAGTCGTGAACAACGCCGTCCGCTTCGGGTGGTCGCCCGGGTCAGCCGGTTGAGCGCGGCGGCTACGTCGACTGAACCCCTCGTACTCCGTGACCAGGAAGCACGTGTGAGTGAAGCGCTCAGCCTGTTCCGCAATACGCCTGACCACGGCGCGGTCGGACGCACCGACGCTCGTCACAGCGATCCCAGACGCGAAGTCGATGATGTGATTGCCGTCGACATCGACCAGGATGCCGCCACCGGCTCGCTCGATGAAGACAGGCATCGTGACGCCCACACCGCTGGAGAGTTCCGCCGCGCGCTGCACCTGCAGCTTCTGCGACTTGGGACCTGGGATGCTGGTGGCCAGGATGCGACGCTGCTCTGGCTGCGACATGTGTGATTCCTCCGTCTGGTGGGCTGTCGCCACGTTAAGAAGAATCAATGCGCAAGTCCTGGTGCGATCCGCACATAAACCAGCGGCGCTTGTGCATTCCGACCAGCTGAGCCATCCGCCGGAATGGGCGTGGTTTACGAGGCGGTGCTAGGCCGCTCCGCGTTCACGCATCAGAAGCCACAGCCGGGCGGCGGTGTCTGGATCGTCGATGTCGACACCGAGCGCCTCGCGGGCTCGCGAGAGGCGGTAACGCAATGTGTTGCGGTGCACGCCCAGGTCACGCGAAGCCTGTGCCCACTGCCCTCGGTGGCGCAGGTATGCGGCCACTGCCGCGATGACGTCCTTGCTTTGCTTTTCTAGGAAGTCGTCAAGCCTCGCAGCGATCAGTCGGGCGTCCCCGAGCGGGAACTCGTCAAGCTCGAGCTCTCCCCGAGACAGTCCGCGCAACCGGTCCCCAACCGGGACCGCGTGGTCCCGATGTCCTCCAGTCGGACGAGCTCGGAGACGACCGCCGACGCCGTCGGGTCTGCTCTTTGATAGCGACCGACCGCAGATCTGCCAGTCGCGGGTGCCCTGAGGGAAGCAGGTACCACGACTCGGCACGCGTTATGGCCACGGCCAGCACGTCCGCCGACCAGGACTCGACCACTCGGACCACCTTCTCGCTGTCCCGTGCGCGCACAAGAAGGACGCGGCCCTCACGGTGGAGCATGGGCAGGCCCTGCGCCGCAGCGAGCTGGCGGGCCGCCTCGACGTGCCCAAGGTCCACCAGGCTCGCCACACAGCGGGCCGTCGCCTCACGTGCAGGCGCCGTGCGTTGCCAGCGGATCGAGTCGATGCTCAGCAGATGCCACTGCAGTGAGCACGACCCGGCGGTGCGTCGCGGACAGTCGCCCCGGCGTGCCGACGGCCAAGTAGCCGACCACGGTCTCCTCGACCGATAGAGGAAAGATCGCGACGTACCGACCGCGCGCGACGAACGACGCGGCCGAGTGGATCCCGGCGACCTCCAGACGCTCCACTTCTGATTGGAGGGCCTCCGCCTCCTCGACCGAGCCGGCGGGATGTATCTGATCGAGCTTTGCCGGTTGACGTGAGACTGGCCGCCCACCCGTCCACCCCCTCGCCAACCGTCGAAGCACCTCGGCCGGCGGATCAGGCGAGGCAGCTGCGTCGATCGAGCGCCCGGTGCATCGCGACCTCATCCTGAAGGTGCTGCTCAGAGGAGCGCGCTCGCGCCGTCCAGTAGGTCTTGGTGATCGTCAGGAAGGGTGTTGGATCCGGGACAATGAGCAGGGTGAGCCCGGAGGCCTTGCACGCCTCTACCAGCGCCTCTGGAGGTTCGGAGTAGCGCGGCCCCAGGCCGATACCAAGCGCGGCGATCCCGATGCGCTTGAGCCGCGAAACGTATCCCTCCCACCCGACCCTGCTGGTCGGAAGGATCAAACCAGTGGTCAGCAGCAGCTCACCGCCCGAGACATACGACGTCGGGTCGACAAGCTCAGAGATGTGCACGGCGGTGACCGGGGTCTCGGGGACCACGAATCCGTCGACCGGGTGCAGATGTTCACCCAATGTCCGGCACAAGCTCGCCACCGTCGGCAGCGCCACGCCATCACGCTCCCTCATTGCCTCCGACACAGTCTGCCGCGAGCAGTGCCGAGCGCATGGGTCTGGTGTGACTCAGCCTCCTCTGACGGTCGCAGCCGATCATCTAATGCGATTTCGCTCCTAATGCGTTCCACCTCGCCCGAAGGAGTTTGAACCGACCCGCGTCATTTCGTCATTCGGGAACCAGGTCGGAGGTAGGGTCCCGGCATGGTGCGCGAGCCATTGATGTGCCGGTTTCCCACCGCCCGCGGAGTCGCGGGCCACGTTGGCTAACTGGCAGGATCCGCCGTACAACCGCTGGTCGTTTCAACACCTGCGCGAGCTGATACCGACCCAAGCGGATCTCTCGAGGGCACGGTCCTTGGCGTGCCTTGGCGCACCGTGCCGTTTCGCCGGTATTGGACGACGTCACCGTGCACCGGCTCGCCGGGCACACATCGCCCTTCGCGGAGGTGATTGCGGACACCTGGACAGATGCCGTTGTGGTGCTGCATGACGGTCAGATCGTCTTCGAAAAGTACTTCAACGGAATGAACGAGGAGAGCTCCCATCTCCTGATGTCGGTGACAAAGTCCGTGGTCGGCTGCATCGCAGGCATCTTGGTCGAACAAGGCCTGCTCGACCCCGACAAGCGGGCCAGCAACTATGTCCCCGAGATCGTCGGCGTCGGGGTATGACGGTGCAACCGTCCGTCACCTGCTGAACATGCGTACTGGGGTCGAGATTCCGCGAGGAGTACACCAACGGTGACGCCGAGGTCCGGGTGATGGAGCGATACATGGGCTGGCGGCCCGGCGAGGACCATGACAATGCACGCGGGATGTACTTCTACCTCACCAAACTAGGCAGTGAAACCGATCACGGTGGACCGTTCGTCTACCGATCAGCCGACACCGACATGCTCGGCTGGGTGTGTGAGCGCGCTGCGGGTGCACGCATGGCCGATCTCATCTCACTGTTGATCTGGCAACCGATGGGCGCGGAGTTCGACGCCGAGATCACCTGCGACTGCGTGGGCACGGCCATCCATGACGGCGGCATGTCGGCTCGGGCACGCGACATGGCCAGATTCGGTCAACTGGTCTTGGAGGACGGTTATGCGTACGAAACCTCGATTGTTCCGGAACCGTGGCTACGCGAGGCCCGCACGCTCGATCCGGACATCAGAGGTGCCTTCGCGGCGTCGGACTCGGAGGCGATCCTCACCGGCGGCTGGTATCGCAACCAGTTCTGGTTCGTTCCCGGACCGCTGGGAGACCTCCAGCTGTGCCTCGGCATCCACGGCCAGATGGTGCTGATCGACCGGGCGACACGCACGGTCTCGGTGAAGATGTCCTCGTGGCCCACCGCCCAAGACTCCGCGGCGTTGATCGACACCATCCGGGCATTCGTCGCAGCAGGACGTCACCTGGCTGGGTTAGCCGACGGCGATGTCGGAGCGTCCACGGCCCTATCGGTATCGTCGAGGGCCGCGAGCGCGGGCACAGTTGACCTTCGGCAAACTGGACGGCGAACGCCCTCGTGCTTACGCGTTGAATTCGTCGATGTCGTTCACTTGACGTAGCCGATGGGCGCGACCAGTCGGCGGCTCCGGCACTGCTTCGCTCGTAGTACATCGAGCGGATGCCGTCGATGTAACTGCGGCAACGTCGAGTGAGGCCGTCCGAGGTCTGCATTCGACCCTTGGTGACGAGGATGCCCAGGTCGGCGCCCTTGAACCGGTAGTCACCTGGTCCGTAGACGCGCATGAAGAAGCACTCGTCTTCGTGGGTGACCTCATGCCAGTCGTTGCTGACACGTACGAAGGTCAGATTGCCGTCCTCGTCGAGCCGGTAGGTGCCGGTGCGGGGTGCGGCGAGGATACGCTCCACGGAGTCGTTCGGCTCCTTCATGATCAGCTGCGCCCAGACGTCGACAGCCGCAAGCTCGCGCCATCGTTCGTTGATCTCGTCGACGTCGACGGTGTAGTCCACTCCCATGAACTCGAGCAGGTGGAACAGGAACAGCGGGATGTCGGCATAGGCGCCGGCGGTGACGTTGGTCATCGACGACGCCCCGGAGATACGCGGGTTCAACTCGCCCGAGGTAGACCTCTCCAGAATCGAGATCAACAAGTACGTCGACCTCGAAGAAGCCCTTGTAGCCCTCCTCGCGGAGCCGGTCGCCAAGCCGGCGCACATGGCTGATCGCCGTCGCACGGTGCTGCTTCGGAGAGAGCCTCGGGGAACAGATCGTTGCCGCACCAACCGCCGCGATACGGCGTGAGCTCGGGGTAGCCCGTCAGGTCGGTCATGAACGGACCCACGACGGTGCCGTGCTTGGTGTTGACCGCCTCCACGGCTGCTGCATGGTTGTTGATCCGCTTCATGATCTTCAGCTCTTCACCGATGATGTTCTCGCTGTCGCGTCCCAGTCGGCCTCGGACGTGATGAAGAAGGTTGTCTTGCCGGAATCTCCATAAGGCGTCTGGACGACCAGGTCCAGTCCGAGCCCAGCCTCGCTGGCGAGTTCGCTCAGCTCGCTGTAGCTGTCCGCGCGACCCAGCACGTTGGGCACCGATGGGGCTCCCGCCTCCTCCCCGAGCTTCGTCGTGACGATCTTGGAATCGAGGCGACGGCGCAGCTCGTCCGAGGGCAAGATCAGTTTGTAATCGAGCTCCCTGCAGATCTCCTCGGTCTCCTCGTCGAAGAAGACCATCGCGACCATCGGACGTAGGCCCGATGGTGACCGCGACTCCATGAACTCCTGCACCTCGCGATCTCGCAGCAGGTAGTTGTTGATCTCCTCGCTGCTCCCGAACTCGACGTACGGCTTGTTCGCGGGTGTGAACACCCGAGGATGTGCGGAGTCCCAGGAGTCGTAGTAGACGATGTACCGGAAGTTGCGCACCCACCGGTCGATGCCGAGCAGGTTGAACGCCGTTGGGCCGACGAAGAAGATCGGCTGCTCGTTCGTCCTGAAGAATGTTCGGATGTCCGAGATTCCCTTGAGCTTGCGGGATCCGAACAGCTTCGCGATAGGGCTCTTTCCGTCGCTCACGTCCACCTCCGGCGGTATCGTCACATGATCGGTCGTGGGTGTCCACGCATCCCGACTCTCGGTGTGAAAGTCGGGTGCTTCATGGGGAGTGCAGGGCTAGTTCAGCGTTGATCGCGTCAAAGGCGGCCAGTGTTGAGTACAGCTTCCAGGAATCTTGCGGAGTCGGCCAGCTCGATAGCTTGACCGCCACCAAACCGGTCGCGCGGTCGACGTAGATCATCTGTCCGTGGATGCCCAGACACAACAGCACCTGCCGTTCGGGCCACGGGAACCAGAACTGATTGCGATACATGCCACCCGGCATCCGGATGACGTCCGGGCTTGACGCGAAGGCCTCTCGAGAGTCCGGCCCGCCAGCGAAGCTGCCTTCGATCCAGGTCTCCGGCACTACCTGCTGGTTGGTCATTGACGTGCCGTCTCGGGCGATCATCACGCCGAGGCGTGCAAGATCACAAAGAGCGGCGGAGATGCCGCCGTCGAACAGCCCTGTGCCCTCAGAGTCGACCCCGATATTTGCGTCAAAGTCGGTCCCAAGCCGCGACCAGATCAGTTCCCCCGCCAGCTCGCGGAAGCGCCGGCCAGCCGCGGCCTCACACACCCAGCCCAAGACATCAGTCTCACAACTGCGGTATTCGTATGGGCCGCCGTGCTCGCGGGTCTGTTGGAGTGTACGCAGGAAGCCGCGAAGCGTCGGCGGCACACCCTGCTGAGCTGCGTGGTGCCCAACCCATCGCCTGCTCAAGAAGTCGGACCCCCGAATTCGGGTCCAAGTAGTCCTCAGAAAACTCAATGCCCGATCGCATGTCGAGCAAGTGGCGCACTGTCGCCCCGCGGTAGCCGCTGTGCTCGAGCTCCGGCACGTACGCGGTGACCTGCTCGTCAACATTGAGTACGCCCTCGTCCGGCCAGCGCACCAACGAGGATGCCGACGATCGACTTGCTGACCGACATGAGCAGGTGCAGTGTGTCGGGCTCCATTGCGCCCGCGTACTGCTCGGCGACAACCTTGCCCTCGTGCACCACCATCCACCCGTCGGTCTCGGTGGCCTTCATGATCGCGCCGACCGTCGAGGACTCTCCGTCCGCATCTCGGCAAGTCAGGTCGGCAAACGACGTGATGTGCCGGGAAGGGGAACTGCGCGCTCAGAACCGCGCGAGATTGTCGCTGTCGGGAAAATCTCCGCGATATGGCAGAACGTCCAGCCGACCTGCTCCGCTGTTTGCCAGTTGTCCAGCGTGACAGGGAAAGGCGGACGGCTCGCGGTTGAGCCGATCACGCCGCGTCACTCACTTTGCCATAGAGGCCGCCCTCGCCACTGGCGCGGCGCTTGCCTCGGCGCCGGCCAGCGGCTGGCCGGTGTACTGCTCGCGGATCGAATCAATGAGATGTTTCGCACGGATGGTCAGCGTATCCGTCCCATCGCCCGCTCGGCGTTGCAAGCGTCCCTTGGTGACTACGACCCCTAGGTCTGCACCCTTCCAGCGGTAGTCCCCAGCCCCGTAGATTCGCAGGAAGAACGCCTCGGACTCGTTCTGGAGCTGATGCCAGTCCAGTGCAGCCCGCCGATAGACCAGCGCTCCTGAGGCGTTGTAGGAGTACTGTCCCGTGGGCGCGGCTGAGGTGATCAACTGCACGATGGGCGAGGTCTCCTTGATGACCATCTGGCTCCACAGGTCCGCAGCCGCCAGCTCCCGCCACCGCGCGTTGATCTCTTCGATGTCGAGCTCGAAGTCGACGTCGAAGTACTCCAGCAGGTGAAAGGCGAACAGCGGGATGTCGGCGTACGCGCCGGCCGTGACGTTGGTGATGGAGGAAGCGCCGCTGATCCGGGGATTGAGCTCTCCGAGGTAGACCTCGTCGGTGTCGGTATCGATCAGCACGTCGACCTCGAAGAACCCTCGATAGCCCTCCGCACCAAGACGATCACCGAGCCGCCCGACGAGGTCCCCGGCCTTCCGCCGAAGGTCCTCATCGAGGACTTCCGGGAACATCTCGTTGCCGCACCAGCCACCGCGGTACGGAGTCAGCTGCCGGTGTCCGGTCAGCTCCGACATGAACGGGCCGACAACGGTGCCGTTGCGGGTGAGGACCGCCTCGACCGCGACCGGGCGGTTGTTGATCCGCTTCATCACCTTGACCTCGTTGCCGATGATGTCGCGGCGGTGTCGCTTCCAGCCGGTCTCATCGTCAATGAAGAAGGTGGTCTTTCCCGAGTCGCCGTACGCGGTTTGGACGACAAGATCGGTGCCGAGGCCGGCATCTGTCGCAGCACCGACCAATTCGTCATACTCATCGACCGTCACCATGACATTGGGCACGCTTGCTGCGCCGACGTCGTTGCCCAGCCGGGTCGTCACGAGCTTGGAGTCCAGGTGCTCGCGGAGCTCAGCTGAAGGGAGGATCAGGTCGTAGCCGAGCTCGTCGCAGATCCGCTCGGTCTCGGCGTCGAAGAACACCATGGCGACCTTCGGTCGCTGACCTCGCGGCGCTGGCCGGGACATGTGGGCCCGCACCTCGGGATTGACGAGCAGCCAGTTGTTGATCTCCTCGCCCGACTCGAATTCGATGTAGGGCTTGTGCTTGGGGGTGAACACTCGCGGGTGCGCGCCATCCCAACCGTCGTAGTAGGTGACATAGGAGAAGTTCCGGATCCAGCGGTCCAGCCCCAAGAGGTTGAACGGGGTTGCGCCGACGAAATAGATCGGCACCTCGTTGGTGCGGAAGAAATGCCGCACCTCAGAGATGTTCCGCAACGGCCGACCCTAGGCCATGAGCAGCCGGCGCTGCATATGCGGCATCGGTGCCGACCGTGACCTCCGGAGCCCGCGACGTCCCGAGCGAGCGCGAGGTCGGTGTCAACGTCAGATTGCGACGTCTCGCTCATGGTCGTCCTCACTACTCCTGATCGTGGCCGAGGTGAGTGTGGTGATGGCGCGGAATCGTGCCCTCGGGAATCGGCGCCGCCCGCTCACTGAGCAGCGGGAGCAGTGGATCCCATGCGCGTGCCGTCGCGCGCAGATCCTGCGTTTGCGGGCAATTGCGCACAGGGCCTCCAGGACGACTCGATTGGCCAGCGCAGCCGTGATGTCGGCGTGGTCGTACGGCGGGCTGACCTCGACCACGTCCATCCCGACCACCGGCAGCTCGAGGCAGATCCGTCGCACCGCGTCCAGCAGTTCGCGCGCGGACAAGCCCACCCGGCTCCGGGGTGCCGGTGCCCGGTGCGTGCCCCGGATCGCAGACGTCGATGTCGACCGACAGGAACACCCCGTCGCAATCGTCGGTGGCGATCGTGAACGCCTCGGTCAGGCACTCGCGAAGGCCGCGCTGCACGATCTCGGTCATCTCGTAGGACCGCATGTTCTGCGCGGCCATCCAGTCCAGGGTCTCCGGCGGTGGCCAGTAGCCGCGCAGCCCGATCTGCAGGAACCGGTCGCCGCGCACGCGCACCTGACTCGATCAGCCGGCGCATCGGCTGCCCGTGACCCCAGAGCGAGCCGAACTCGATGTCGCCGGTGTCGGCGTGCGCGTCGAAGTGGATCATCGACACCCGACCCGCGCCGATCACGTTCGCACAGCCCTTGGCGTCGGGGTAGGCGATCGAGTGGTCCCCACCCAGGGAAAGCGGTATCGCCCCGGCCCGGGCGACCTTCTCGACCGCGGCCTCGAGCGCCGGAAGGGCGACCTCGATGTCGCCGGAGTACATCTCCACATCACCGGCGTCGTAGACCTTCGAGGTCCGGCCAGACCGTCGGTCCGCAGGGCCAGCGAGGGCCGCGATCCGTCGTGTGGCAGGTAGTCGGTCATCCGGATGGCCTGCGGGCCGAAGCGCGCGTGCCGGCGCGGTAGGACGTGCCGCCGTCGAACGGCGCCCCCAAGATCACGACATCCGCATCGGCGTAGCTGCTTTCGTCGTCAAGGTCGCATTCCGGCACGCCGAGGAAGGTGAAATCCGGACCGAACTGGGGGCCGTAGCGAGTCATCACGACACCAGATGCTCGTGCGGGCGCATGGCGTGCGCCGACTCGTGGATGATGGTCTCGCCACGGAAGAACTCCGGCTGTCGGGCCGCGCATGATCAACATGACGACCACACCGAGCAGGATCAGCCCGAGGCCGAGGATCAGCACCAGCCCGACGCCCTCCGATACTGGCGCCGCTGCCGTAATCCGGGCTCCGCGCTGTCTTGCAGGGTGACACCAGAGACGAGGAAGAGACCGAGGCCACCGAGCAGCGGGAACAGGAACTTGAAGACGAAGTTGTAACGCGCTATCGAAGAGACGTATGGCGGAAGAACCAGATGCAACCGAAGGCCGTCAGGCCGTAGTAGAAGCAGATCATGATGCCCAGCGAGTAGATGGTGTCGGTCAGCACGCTCTCGCTGAGGAAGGTCAGCACGGTGTAGAAGACCGCGGCGCCGATGTCCTGCGGTGAGCGTGGCGTACGCCCGGTGTCTTGTGAACTGGATGCAGCTTGGCGAAAGCGGCGGGCATCGCCTTTGTATGCGCCCATCGCGAGCAAGGTCCGCGTGGTTGGCAGGATAGGTGGTGATCAGACTGGCGGCCGAGGACGCGAGCACCGCAAGGCTACAGAGGCGAGGTCGAGCGGGTGGCCGAGGACCGGTATGGCAAGGTTGCCGAAGACATTGTCGGAGATCTCCTCGATTGCTCAGGCCAATCCCGGTGTCTCCGACCCCGGCAAACATCTGGGTAGCGACGGCGACCAGCAGATAGGTGAGCAGAGATCGACAAGCACGCACAGCAATGCCGGCCCGACCGGGAGTCGTGTCGCTGTTCTTCGACTCCTCGTTGACCGTCAGCGCGGTGTCCCAACCCCAGAAGGCGAAGATCGAACCCTGATAGTCCGGCGATGAACGCCGATAAGCGTGAGGCCGGCGGGGCTGAACCACGACCAGCTGAACGCCTCGCCGAACTCCGGAGCCGCCGGACTTGGCGATTGCGATGACGGCAGAAGAGCAGCAGCATGACCAGCTGAAAGATCACGAGCACCAGCTGCACGTGCTCGGTGGTGTCGATGCCTCGGTAGGCGACGTATGTCGCTATGGCACAGGAACGGCCAAGACAGCGTCACTACGTTGATCAGCTTGTTCTCCCACAGACCGCTGATCATCTCCGAGTTCGCCGCGCTGCCGATGAACTGGTAGAGGAACTGCACGGCGACACCCGGCGAGGTTGGAGAGCACGATGACGCACGCGACCACCGCCGCCCATCCGCCCAGCCAGCCGATGTAAGGACCGAACGCCTTGGAGGTCCAGGTGAACGAGGTGCCCGCGTCGGGCATGACCCTGTTGAACTCGCGATAGGCGTACGCGCGCGAAGAACATCGGCAAGAAGCCGGCGATGATCACCACCGGTGTCTTGGCGCCGACGGCGGCCACGAGTAAGCCGAGTGTGGCCGTCAGCGCATATGCCGGCGCCACCGATGAAATCCCGAGCATGGTGCCGCCGAAGAGACCGACGACATTGCTCTTCAAGCCCTTATCTGCCATCTCGTCGACCCTTCTCGAGTTGGAATTGTGAGTTATGACGAAAGGATCAGCCCTCGAAGCCGTGGTACTGCATGACGTGCTTGATCCGGGTGTATTCCTCCAGCGCGTACGCGGAGAGGTCTTTGCCATAGCCGGAGTGCTTGTAGCCGCCGTGCGGCATCTCCCCAACCAGCGGGATGTGAGTGTTCACCCAAACGCAGCCGAAATCCAGCCGGACAGACATCCGGGCAGCGGTGCCGGCGTTTGAGGTCCAGACCGAGGAAGCCAGCGCGTACTCGCTGTCGTTGGAGAGCTTCACGGCCTCGTCCTCGTCGCTGAACGTCTGCACCGTGATCACCGGTCCGAAGATCTCGGTGGTGATCAACTCGTCGCGCTGCTGAACGTCGGCGACCACTGTTGGCTCGTAGAAGTATCCGCGATCGCCGATCTGCTTCCCGCCGGTCACAACCCTGGCATGATCGGCAGCCCGGTCCACAAGACCCGAGACATGGCGCAACTGGTTGATGTTGTTGATCGGCCCGTAGAACAAATCTTCGTCATTGGGGTCATAACCGGTCCGCGTGGCCGCCGCCGCGTTCGCCGAGCTCTGCCACGAACTCGTCGTAGATCCCGGACTGGCACAGCACGCGGGTCGCCGCCGTACAGTCCTGGCCGCCGTTGAAGTAACCAGCCACCCTGATTCCCTCGACGGCGGACGGGAGATCGGCGTCGTTGAACACGACGACCGGGGCCTTGCCGCCCAGTTCGAGATGGGCGATCTTGACGTCGGCCGCCGCCGCCGTCGCCACGGCGATCCCGGCCCGTGTGGAGCCAGTGATCGACACCATCACCGGGATCGGGTGCGAAACCAACGCGGCGCCGGTATCCCTATCACCGCAGACCAGGTTCGCCACGCCCTTGGGGAAGATCTCCTGCATCTTCTTCACCATCCACACCGACGAGGCGGGCGTCCCGTCCGATGGCTTGAGCACGACCGTGTTGCCTGCGGCCAGTGCTGGGGCGAACTTCCAGACCGCCATCATCATGGGGTAGTTCCAGGGCGCTACCTGACCGACCGGACCGCGGGGCTCCCTGCGGATGGAGGACGTGAAGCCTCTCATGTACTCCGCGGTCGCTCTCCTCCAGGACGCGTGCGGCGCCGGCGAAGAAACGGATCTGGTCGACCATGGGAACGATCTCGTCCGACAAGGTCAGTGAGTACGGCTTGCCGGTGTTCTCAGACTCGATGCGCCACCAGCTCCTCGGCTTCCGCCTCGATCACGTCGGCGAGCCGTAGCAAGAAACGCTGGCGTTCGCTCGGCGTGGTCCATCGATATGTCTCAAACGCGGCGGCTGCCGCCTGAAAGGCAGCGTCTATGTCTTCTGGGCCCGAGTTGGGCGAGGTTGCATACACCTCGCCAGTGGAGGGGTTGATGATGTCCAACGTGTCACCCGACGCCGCCGGGCGCTCCTCACCATTGATGATGTTGGAGAAAACCTTCTTGTCCGCCATGTCCGTGCCTTTCAGCCATTACTGGTTCGAAAATCCCATCATCGCCCAAGTGATCTTCAGTGGCTATGGCCGCTGTGGTCCGACATCAAGTGCCGGGGCATCGAGGGATGGATTCTGGTCAAAGAAGCCGAAGGGCTTGAGCCAGAACGAGATGATGTCGACTGGCATGATCGGCCAGTCCTCCACCCGTGTGATGTGGTGGATCCCGAAGACGTACCACAGCACCACATCTGCGTCTACCAGCGGAGCATCTTCGGTTATCCAACGAGTAAGTGCCGGTGTCCTCGCTCGACTGGGTCGGATAGTCCCCGGCCGGCCACCGCTCATCATCGTCGTACGCGGTCACCCAAAGGGTGTGGTCAATGACCGGCGCTCGCTGGTAGACCGGGGACGAAGGGTCCAGCAACGATGGGATCGCCGCCCCAGGTACCAGCTTGTAGGCGGTATTGCTGCCGTGCCGGTTCACCTTGTTGGGGTTGATCACCTTCCAGGCTCGCTGGGCCTCCCAGTTGTAATCTCTGGCCGACTGGCTCTCGGACTCGATGGTGGTCGTCCTCGTGGACAGCGCTAGCCCGTACGGGTTGTCCTCGGTGATCGGCGCGGCGACCGAGTCCACCTCGACCACCGTGTTCTCCTCGCCGTCGATGTCCAGGTCGAGTTTGGCGATGATGAAGTGCTGGTGGAACGGCGCGTAGGTCCGTGTGTCAACCGTCGTGCCGTACGGAGAGCTGTCCCCATCGTTCTGCATGGGCGTCGTCACCATCAAGCCGCTGGCGCGTACCTCGCACTCGATGTTTCCGTCCTGATAGAAGCGCCAATAGACCAGGTATTCGTAGTTGGCCACCGTGATGTGCGCTGAGACGACCATCCGGCGCATCCGACGGACCTGAGCCCCGAGGTCAGCGTCAACGTGCTTCCACAGCACCGCGTTGTCTTCCTCGTGGAGGCAGACGGCTCGCGGGATCTCGATCGGCTCACCCCGCGTATCAGGCATCACCGCGTCGACGTAGACGATCTCCCCGAGGCAGTCGCAGCCCAACTCCAGAGAGGTGACCATGTAGCCGAGCCCCCACTCACCGATGTCGAATGCGGTTCGCCGGTAGTGGTCGAAGCCCGGATCCCGGTACGGCACCACCATCTCGGCAAACGACATGCGATATGCGATGTCTCGCTTGGTTCCCTGATCGTCGAAGGCGACCTGGTAGATCACCGGACCTTCACGGAAGTTGAATCCCAGCCGCATTGACCAGTTCTGCCACCGCACCTCGTTGCCATCGACCGTAAACGAGACACCCTCCGGCTGGCTGATCTCCAGCGGCTTGAGATCCGTGCGCTCCTGCGTGCCGCGTACCTGCGGATCGTATTCGCCATCGACCTTTGGTAGGCCGTAGTCATGATGATCTTCGATCTCGAGCACCTCGAGGGTGTTGACGTCGACGATGATCTTGAGACCGGAAATCATGTGCGCATACGGATTACCCTGCGGTGTCTCCCGCATCCACAGGTCGCACCAGCCGAGCCGTCGGTCGCGCCACTGCTCAGGCATCACCGCCGCGCCGTAGGTCCAGACGTCGAAGAGCACCAGTGAAGGGTCGGTAATGCCTCGCGCCGCGAGTCGGGCAAGCACCTCTGGATGCTCGTGCAGGGCGTGATCGACGTCGTGATACTCGTCGAGGGTGAAGTTGGGACAGGCTCCCGGCTTGTGAGTCCACGAGTCAACCCGATCACCGACAAGATCAACAACCGCCTCGTACGTCTGGTTGGTCTCGCGATCCAACAAGACAGAAAGCGACCGCCTTGGTACTGCGTCGCCCGGTCTCCAGGCCTTGACATCGGCCTTTGCCGGCTCCTTGAGCTCGATCGAAGCGAAACGCCAGGGAGTCGGTGACGCCCTGGTCTCGCCGTAAGATCGCCGCTGTGCTCTGGAACTCTGTCGCGGAAAGCGGGTCAAGCGGATGAGCGACCATGGGCGGGGAATCCTCTCCTCCGCGAGCTCACGAGTCGAGCGCAATGCTCACCGGTGAGCTGAGACCTGCGAAAGTCTTACTTTGGCATGATCGCATGCTCATGCGCCAAGCTAGCGGAATACGCCAAATATTGCGCAGTACGCAACAACCAAAAACCCAACCGGTTCAGGTGCTTGGGGTCGCGCTGCCACTCCTTGAGCACCTTCACTCGAAGATCGAGATAGACCGGAGTTCCGAGCAAGTGCCTCGATCTGCTGCCGGGCTGCGGCGCCGATCTCGCGTAACCGGCTGCCGCGATGGCCGATCACGATGCCCTTCTGGGAGTCTCGCTCGACGATCATGGACGCATAGATGTCGAGCAGCGGCTTGTCGGCCGGTCGCCCCTCACGAAGTCCCATCTCATCCACCGTGACCATGATCGAGTGCGGCAGCTCATCCTGCACACCCTCCAGGGCGGCTTCGCGGATCAGCTCAGCGACCAGCGTTTCCTCCGGTTCGTCGGTGATCTCACCGTCGGGATACAGCGGCGGACCCTCTGGCAGCAGACCAATGAGGGTGTCGCTCAAGACGTCCAGCTGAAAGTGCTGCGGTCGCTGACACCGGGACGATGTCGGCCCAGTTGATGTTCGAGCGACGTCTCCAGCGCGGCAATGCTCAGCCAGATGCTCCGCCATCCGCTCCGGTGAGGCGAGGTCGGACTTCGTCGCAATCGCTACCAGGCTCGGCGTCTTCGGCAGGGCGGCAAGCTCACCGACCAGGTACCGATCGCCGGGACCGATTCGCTGGTTGGCCGGGCAGGCAGCACACCGACCACATCGACCTCTGACCAGGTCGCCCGGACAACATCGTTGAGCCGCTCACCGAGCAGCGTCCGTGGCTTGTGCAGGCCAGGAGTGTCGATGAGCACGAGCTGGGCATCCGGCCGATGCACGATGCCGCGGACGGCGTGCCGTGTGGTCTGCGGCTTCGAGGACTCGATAACGATCTTCCGGCCGACCAGCGCATTGGTCAGGGTGGACTTGCCGGCATTGGGTCGGCCAACGAAGCAAGCGAACGCAAGCCGGAGCTGGCGAACGTCGCTCTGGGCCGCGGCGCGTCGACGGGCTGACGACGCCACATCGAAGCTCATGAGAGTTCGTCATCGCGGACTTGGGTCGTGCCGGCAGGCCATCGGCTCCACCAGATCATCGCCGACATCGTCATCGGCACAGATCGCCGCGATCTCGAGAGTCCTCAGCACTCGGACCCTCCTCACCGACGAGTGCCACGGCCTCGAGGGCGCTGGCGCCCGATGAGACCGCCATGGCGACGGCAACCGCAGATCGCCGACAGCCTCAGATGCGTCGAGCTCACACGCTGACGGCCGCGTACGCGCGACCGTCGGTGTCTCGCACAGCACGCGCCCTGCTGAGCCCCGCGTGCGCGCCAGTGCGGCCCGCGCCGAGCGTGATCAGCTTCAGGTCCTCAGGATCCGGCAGGGAATCAGGGACTTCTCGGCAGCAGCCTCGCTCACGAGGCGCGCGCTTGCTCGGAAACGATCCGAGTCGCCGGCGTCGCGCGCGAGCGTCCGCCTCGGCCTCGGCCGAGGAGATTCTGGTCACGATCACGGTCCCGATCCTGTTCCGGCGGCCGGCCGACCGTTCGGCGACCAGCTCCAAACCGTCGTACTTGACCACCGAGCCAGCGATCGGGACCTTGTTGAGCTGCTTGGCCATCAGGCCGCCGACCGTTTCCACGTCCTCGTCGTCGAGCTTCAGACCGAAGAGCTCGCCCAGCTCGTCGACCGGCAGCCGCGACGAGACCCGGTAGCGGCCTTCACCCAGCTGGGTGATGTCGGTGTTCTCCTCGTCGTACTCGTCGGTGATCTCGCCGACGATCTCCTCCAAGATGTCCTCGATCGTGACCATTCCGGCCGTGCCGCCGAACTCGTCCACCACGATCACCAGGTGCACCCGCTTGGCCTGCATCTCCTGCAGCAGCTCATCGACCGGCTTCGAGTCCGGGCACCAGACCGGCTGGCCGCATCATCGAGCCCACCCGCTCGGTGGACTGGCGCGTCCGGCGCGTCGTAGATCCGTCTGATCACGTCCTTCGAGATACAGCACTCCGACGACGTCGTCGATCCCTTCGCGGATGACCGGGATCCGGCTGAACCCAGAACGCAGCGCCAGCGAGACCGCCTGGCGCAGGGTCTTGTACTCCTCGATGAAGACCATGTCGGTGCGCGGCACCATCACCTCGCGGGCGATCGTGTCGCCCAGGTCGAAATACCGAGTGAATCATCTTGCGTTCGCCGGATTCGATCTCATCCCTGGCCTCGGCCAGGTCGACGAGCTCGCGCAGCTCGGCCTCGGTGGCGAACGGCCCGTCGATGAAACCCTTGCCCGGAGTCAGCGCATTGCCGATCATGATCAGCAGTCGCGGAAATGGCCCGAGCACCGTGGTGATCGCCACCAGCGGTCCTGCGGCTGCGCAGGCGACGCGGTCCGCATGCTGGCGGCCCAGCGTACGCGGCGCTACTCCCCACGCAATGTAGGAGACGATGATCATGATGCCGGCGGTGACGGCGCCGGCCTGCCACGTCTTGGGAATCAGTGCGAAGATCACATTCGCGACCAGGATGATCGCCGAGATCTCGATCATGCTTCGGACGAAGAGAGCGGTATTGAGGTACCGCGGCGGATCCTCGACGATCTTGCGGACTCGTTGGGCGCCGGGCCTGCCCTCTTCGACCAGCCGGTTGGCGCGGGCCTTGGAGAACGATGACAAAGCCGCCTCCGCGGCCGCCGATCAATCCGGCGAGGATCATCAGCACGAAGGCGATGCCGAGCTGGAGCCAGTACGGCCGCCGTCATCGGGAGCCTCGTGAGCCGGATCCGTACGCTGCTGCAGCCCATGCCGAGATGATCTTGTCGGTGAGGCCGAACATCTCCGCGTGATCTTCGGGGTTGGCATGGTCGTAGCCGAGCAGGTGCAACAGCCCGTGCACCAGTAGATACTCTGCTTCCTCGCTTGCCGGTGCGTTGATGTTCTCGCGCCTGCCGCTCGGTCACCGCAGGGCACAGCACGATGTCGCCCAGCAGACCCACCGGAGGCTCCTCACCGTCAGTCGGCGGCCGCAGCTCATCCATCGGAAAGCTCAGCACATCGGTCGGCCCGGGCTCGCCGAGGTACTTCTCGTGGTAGGCGCTCATGGTGTCCTCGTCCACGAGCAGGATCGACAGTTCCGCGAGCGGATGGATTCTGAGCTGATCGAGCGCAAAGCGTGGCAAGTCTGACCAGGGCGGCATTGTCAGCCTCGATGCCCGACTCGTTGCTGATGTCGATGCTCACGTCCGAGCTCCCAGTAGCGCTCGGATCATCACGGCCATCGCCTAGCGACCCGGACGGTGTGGCGATGTGGTACAGCCGACTCCGACGCGACGCATCGGCATGATCGGCCTCGAACCTGTCGTACGCCGCGACGATCCGGCCCGACCAGCTTGTGCCGCACCACATCGTGATTGGTGAGGTTGCAGAACGCGATGTCGTCGACCTTGTCGAGAATGCCCGCACGACCCGCAGACCACTGCGGGTGCCGCCGGGCAGATCGACCTGGGTGATGTCGCCGGTGACCACCATCTTGGAGCCGAAGCCCAGCCGGGTCAGGAACATCTTCATCTGTTCCATCGAGGTGTTCTGCGCCTCGTCCAAGATGATGAACGCGTCGTTCAACGTGCGCCCGCGCATGTACGCCAGCGGCGCGACCTCGATGGTCCCGGCTGTCAGTAGCCGCGGGATCGAATCCGGATCGAGCATGTCGTGCAAGGCGTCGTAGAGCGGACGCAGGTATGGGTCGATCTTGTCGCTCAGCGTGCCTGGGAGAAAGCCGAGGTGCTCCCCGCCTCCACCGCGGGTCGAGTCAGGATGATCCGGTTGACCTGCTTGTTCTGCAGCGCCTGGACGGCCTTCGCGATGGCGAGATAGGTCTTCCCGGTTCCAGCCGGCCCGATGCTGAACACCACGGTGTGCTTGTCGATGGCGTCGACGTACCGCTTCTGGTTGAGCGTCTTCGGCCGGATCGTCTTGCCGCGGCGGACAAGATGTTGTGGGTCAGCACGTCGGCCGGCCGGGTCTCCTCGCGTCCGGCAAGCATCGAGCAGATGCGCTCCACGGCGTCCGCGGTCAGGCCCCTGCCCGGTCCGCAGCACGGTGACCAGCTCGGTGATCACGTCGATCGCGAGGTCAACCGCGGCCGGTGATCCGGTGAGGGTGATCTCGTTGCCTCGTACATGAATTCCCGCCTCGAGCTCACGTTCGAGGATGTGCAGGAACTCGTCGCGAGGTCCGAGGATGTTCACCATCTCGACCGAGGCCGGAACCGTCACGGCGGCGTAGCTCCTCCAGACCGCCGTCAGCCGGCTCGCTGGCCCGATGCCTTCCTCAGCGAATTGGAGGCAGGCGATTCTCGAGTGCGGGCGCCGGACGCATCAGGGGCGCTGGCCGTGAACTCTGACCTACTCAGTTGGTTCCTCGCAGTCGGATGGAAATGTCAACACCCCATCCTAGGTCACTGGCGAGTTTGACGCGCGCGCATCGCGCCAATTGTGACGCCGTACAGTTACATCCGACTGGAGCGCAAACCGATCGGTGGCAGCGACGAGCGCCTCGAGGATGCCGGGTTCGGAGAATGCGTGGCCGGCGACGGGCGCGATCGTGAAATCGGCTTGCGGCCAGGCCTGATGCAAGTCGTACGCGGTGACCGCGGGCGTCGCAACGTCATAGCGACCTTGCATGATGACCGCCGGAATGCGCTGCCAGTCGGCCGGCGTTGCGCGATCAGCTGACCTTCGGCGAACCAGCCGCGATGGAAGGAAATAGTGGTTCTCGATGCGCGCGAAGGCCAGGGCGAATGCCGGATCGCTGAAGTCGGCGATCAGGCCGTCATCCTGCTCCAGGGTGATGGTGGCCGCCTCCCAGGTGCTCCACGCCACGCGCGGCCGGTCCATGCACTGCCGGATCGGGATCGAACAACAGATCGTGGTACGCGGCGATCGCGTCGCCGGCAAAGGAACGACCGCCCAGCGGAGCCAGGAACATCTCGTAGCGCTCGGGAAACAGCTGCCCGGCCCCGCCGTTGTAGTAGAAATCGAGCTCGCTCTGCCGGAGCGTGAAGATGCCCCGCAGCACCAGCTCCGGTGACCCGGTCAGGGTGCTGTTCGGCGTACGCCAGCGCGAAGCGCGCTGCCCCAAGAGCCGCCGAAGACCTGCCACTGCTCGATGCCGCGGTACTTCGCGGAGCCGTTCGATGTCGGCGACGAGATGCCAGGTGGTGTTGGCACTGAGATCGGCTCCAGGTTCGCTGGCGTGCGGGCGGCTCTGGCCACAGCCGCGCTGATCGAAGCAGCACGACGCGATAGCGTGCCGGGTCGAACAAGCCGGCGCACCTTGGGCTGGATGCCTCCGCCGGGCCCGCCGTGCAGGAACACGGCGGGCTTGCCCAGACGGACTTCCACACTCCTCCCAATGGATCTGCTGGCCGTCGCCAACCTCCAGCATTCCGCTTGGCGTACGGCTCGATCGGTGGATAGAGCGGGTCTGTACCTGAATGTTCAGGCATCACTGCCCTCCCGCAAGTCGAACGGAGCTCACTCGTCGTCGGGGATGATGTGCACGGCAGCCTCCTCTGCGCTTGCGGCGGCGCCGTCGATGCCCACATCGCTACCGACGAGGTCGGACTCCACGTCCGGCCCGATGCCCTCGTTAGGCTCGACCAGCCGACCGGCCCGTTCCGCGCCCACCTCTCCGTCGTCGAGGATCTCCTCATCCTGCCGGCGCGTACGGATCGGGCTCGGAATCTCCGTCCTGCAAGCCGCTCATCCAGCGTCTCGTGCTCACCCTCACGGATCAGCGGTGAGTAGCGTTCGGGCGGCGAATAGCCCTCGTCGAGCACATCGTCAACGCCACGATCGATCAAGGAATCTTCCGGCTGAATCTGGTCGAGCTGCTCTGACTCGTCGGGCACCTCATTCGGATAGTCGCTCATGGTGCCCAGCCTGCCATGACGGTTCCTGCGTCAGTCGGGGATCTGCCGAACCGGGTGAGATACAGCGCCCGTAGGATCGCTCGGCGTGACCACGCTCTCCGCAACCCAGCCGCGGGAGGCACCCTCCACCGCGTCGTTCGCGACCGCCCCGAGCGGCATGTACGCCGTCATCGTGGCTGTCTTCTGCGGCCTGCTGCTGATCTCCAATATCGCCGCGACCAAGACGATCACGGTCGTCGATGGGCTGCCAGAATTCGTCGGCGGCGGGATCTTCACCGACGGCGGCGCGTTCCTCTTCCCACTGACCTACATCGTCGGCGACATACTGGCCGAGGTTTACGGGCTCCGACAGGCGAAACGCGCGATATGGGTCGGCTTTGCGCCTGGGCGCCCTCGCCTCGCTCACCTTCCTCGCGGTTGGTGCGGCACCACCTGGGCCTGGGTATGAGAATCAGGATGCGTTCGTCGCGGTGCTTGGGTTCGTGCCGCGGATCGTGCTGGCCAGCTTGTCCGGCTACCTCGCCGGCCAGTTCCTCAACGCCTACGTCGTGGTCAAGATCAAGGAGCGGACCAAGGAACGCCACCTGTGGGCGCGGCTCATCGGCTCGACGGTGGTCGGCGAATTCGCGGACACTGCGTTGTTCTGCTTCATCGCCTTCGTCGGAGTCTTCCCGACATGGGGTGGATTGATCAGCTACGCCGTCGCCGGTTACTTCTACAAGGTGATGGTGGAGGTGATCATGCTGCCGGTCACCTACGCCGTGATCAGGGCGATCAAGAGACGGGAGCCGGGTTACGCGCCCAGCCTCGACTGCAGGGTGGAACGCCGGTACGCCAGATGCGGTTGGTCGTGGCCGTTGACGACTACGACAGCGCAGTGCACTTCTATCGTGATGAGCTTGGCCTCGTCGCTGGAGGAAACCTACGACGGCGAGAATGGGGCGCAGGTGATGATCTTGGGCGCCGGCCGGGCGACGCTCGAGCTCTCCAACAGACCGCAGATCGACTTGATCGACACTGTGGAGGTGGGTCGAACCGGAGTGAGCGGGAAGTACCGGATCGCCTTCGAAGTCGACGACTCGGCAGAGCGTCACGAAGAGGCTGACCGACGCCGGTGCTGAGCTCATCGCGCCTCCGACTGATGACGCCGTGGCGCTCGCTCAATGCACGCCTGCAGGGTCCGGCCGACGTACAGCTGACGATCTTCACCGAGCTCGCGTGCAGCGGGATTGAAGGAGTGATCATGGCGACGCAAGCATCCATCAACGGATTCAGCCTGGCGGCGACTCAGTTCTTCGAAGATCTTGAGGATCAGAACACCAGGGAGTTCTGGCTGGCCCACAAGGATGTGTTCGAACGCGAGGTACGGGAGCCGATGGCCGCTCTGCTGGACTCGCTGCCCGAGGAATACCAGCCGTTCAAGGTCTTCCGAATGAACCGCGACGTGCGATTCTCTGCCGACAAGTCGCCGTACAAGACCACCCATGGCGCCGCCCACGGTGTGCCCGGCGGCGTCTACTACCTGCATCTGGACGCCTCGGGCCTGATGGTGGCGTGCGGGAGCTACATGATGCCGCCGGACGAGCTCGAGCGCTATCGGCAGGCGGTCGTCGATGACTCAAGCGGCGAGGAGCTGTCGGAAATCCTTGCCGCGCTGCGGCGACGCCGGTCGCTGCGGCGTCGGTCCGGGCGGCGCCGAGCCGCTGAAGACCGCGCCGCGAGGCTTTCCGCGGGACCATCCTCGAGCCGATCTGCTGCGTCAGAAGGGCGTCATTGCGATGCGCACTCGGGCAAGTTCTGATCTTCAGAACGGTGCCCGAGTCCGCACCTTCGTCGTGGAGACGTTTGACATGTGCTCAGATCTCATCGACTGGCTGAAGCGCTACGTGGGAGGTCGCCCAGCTGACTGATCACGTCCGCGACGCCTGATCAACTTATCCGGCCGGGTACCCGATCAATTGCCGACTCCGGCGCCGTACGCCAGGACTTGCGATCGAAGATCAACAGGGCAACGACGAGCAGAGCCCAGGCAACCAGCCAGGTCCACTCCTCGCGGTCGGCGTTGGGTCCTGCCGGCCATAGGGCCTGGGTGTTCACGCAGCCCTCGGTCACATGGGCGATGAGCGGCAGCAGCACGCTGCCGCCGGTCCGGTTGAACAACCAGGCGTACCAGAAGGTGACGACGCACGGTCGACGCGATGTCCGGCAGGGCGAGGTCGAACTGCGGCATGAAGACCAGAGGCAAGTGCCAGCCCGTGATCAGCACCCCGAGCACGTAGCGCTGACGCCAGCGGTGACCACTTCGCTTGCAGCCGCGGCTGAGCAAAGCCGCGCCAGGCCGGCTCCTCCCCAGCGGCCCATCGGTGAAATTCACCATTCGGAGGCCGAACAGCAACAGCACCGCGTACCACGGCTGGAACTGGGCCCCGAGGGTGCAGGTGCACCGGCCGCCATGTTGAGACCGATCGCCACCGCGTGGACCAGCAGCGGCAGGCCGATCGCAGCCGCGTACCAGATCCAGTTCACCCGCCAGCGAATGACGCGCCGACCCAGCCGAGCCAGCCCGGGCAAGCCCTCGGCGATCGCGACGACGACGATTGCCGACACGATGGGTGCGAAGGCCAGGAAGCTCCCGAACGGCAGCGTCGACCAGGCGATCAGGTACGAGAGGACGAAGAAGATCACCAGCTCACGACGACGTACGAAAGCTCGAAAACCGTTCGTAGGAGTCGTCGCTGAGCTTCCGGTCACGTCGCTGGCCTGGCCTGCCGGCGTTACCGACCGCCTCTCCTGAAACCGGATCGTTCGGCTCGTTTTGCACAATGCGGGTCTTCATGCCAGCTCCTCGATGGTCGTTACCCTCACAAAATTCCACGGCTGATGACGTGACGACATGCAGCGGACAGGTGATCCGGGAGGCGGTTTTCTGGTGAATCAGCGCCGCGGTCCTGTAATTGGGCCGACGGGCAGCACTATCGTTTGAGACACAGCTGGCCGCTGGGCAGGTGGTGTGTGCGCTCCCGCGGCCTCACAGGAAACGCCTCGACATCCTGCAGGCACTCCCCGCCCGCAGGTGAGGAGAGGTTCGGATGGCTGGGGTTCTCCCGCTGTTGCCGCAACGGCACAGAGCGGCACCTAAGCCAGCCCTGCTGTGGATCCTGGGATTGGCAGCGGTGGCATCGCTGCGTGATCACCGCCGGTCTTGGCATCGGTCAACGAGGAGCTCTACCAGCCGGCTCTCCGCGTACTGCTGGTCTGGCTGGGTCACGCTCCCCTTCATCTTCGCCGGGATCGTGGCATGGCGGCAGGCGACCCGACAGCGCCTTCGGGCCATTGATGATCTTGGCGGGCTTCATCACTCAGCTCTCCATCCTGCAGTGGACGAGCCAGCCGTTGCTCAACACCGTCGGGCAGCTGTGCGACCTGCTGGTCGCGGCCGTCTGGCTGCACCGTGTTCCTCGCCTACCCCTCAGGTCGACTCGCCGGGCGAGCCGAGCGAGTCGTAGTGATCATCGGATACGTCGCCGCAGTGGGCCTCCAGGTCGTGATCTTGATGCTGGGCGGCTTCAACGATCGTCACCTGCTGACCGTGGTCCAGCGGCAAACCGCAGCAGAGATCGTGCAGAACGTGCAGCTCCTCACGCTCAGTGCGCTTGCGCTCATAGGCGTGGTGCTGCTCTGGCGGCGCTGGTGGGCACTGCCACGGTGGCAGCGGCGGCGACCCGCCCAGATCGTGATCAACTGCTTCAGCCTGTCACTGGTCATGCTCGCCGCCCTACTCGATTGCCGGCGCGTTCCAGCTGCCAGGCTTCGAGATCATCCGGCTGGCAACCTTCGCAGTCAGCCGGGCTGGCGCCACTCGCCTTCCTTGCGGGACTGCTCGATGCCCGCCTCGCCAAGGCGGGTGTTGGTGAGCTGCTGGTACAGCTGCGCGCGAATCCCGCGCCAGACCTCCGGGAGCTGCTGGCCCAGGCGCTGCGCGACCCCACCTTGTCCTTGATCTACTGGCTGCCGCAGTACGGGAGCTGGGCCGATCAAGACGGCAATCCGACGACGCTGCCCGAGCCCGGACAGCGGATCGCCGAGTCACCGTCGTCAAGCAGAACGGAGAGCAGATCGCCGCACTGGTGTACGACGCCACGCTCGGTGAGGAGCCCGAGCTCGTCGAGGCGGTCAGCGCAGCCGCCGGCATCGCCTTGGAGAACGGCCGACTCGAAGCGGAGCTCCGAGCGCGGCTGCAGGAACTGCATGGCTCGCGTACCCGCGTGGTCGAAGCGCAGCAGAACGAGCGCCGCCGCCTGGAACGCGACCTGCACGACGGCGCACAACAACGCCTGGTAGCCCTAGCCCTCGAACTCGGCCTGCTTGCCGAACAGGCGGAACACTGACCCGGCCACTCCAGAGCAGGCTGAAGCGTGCCCGCAGCGAGGTCAGCGCAATCGCTGAATGAGCTGCGCGACGTGGCCCGCGGCCTGCATCCCGCAGTTGTCAGCGGCCACGGGCTTGCCGTTGCCTTGGAGTCGCTGGCGACCGTCACGCCGCTGGAGGTGCGAGCTGAAGACCGACGGACTGCCACGGCTGCCCGAGCAGCTCGAGGTCGCCGCCTACTACGTCGTCTCGGAAAGCCTGACCAATGCGGCAAAACACGCCCAGGCCAGCCGGGTCTCGGTAGAGGTAGGAGTCGACGACGACACGTTGATCGCGGAAATCGTCGATGACGGCATCGGTGGTGCCGACTCTGAACGCGGCACAGGACTTGCGAGGGCTCGCTGACCGGGTCGAGGCACTGAATGGCCGGCTGCGCATCTGGAGCGCTGCCGGCAACGGCACTCGCGTACGAGCGGAGATTCCGTGCGGGTAGCCATCGCCGAGGACAGCGTGCTGCTGCGCGAGGGCGTCGCGCGAGCTGTTGACCGACGCGGACATCGAGGTCACTGCCCGCTGCGGCACCGCCGATGAGTTGCTGGCACGCGTCGCCGTAGGACCCGCCCGATGCCGTGATCGTGGATATCCGGCTGCCACCGACCCACACCGATGAGGGAATGCAGGCGGCGCTGACCATCCGGCAGCGAGTATCCCGATGTGGGCGTACTCGTGCTCTCTCAGTACGTCGAGGTGGGACTGGCGATGCAGCTGCTGGCTGACTCAGCTGAAGGCGTCGGCTACCTGCTGAAGGATCGGGTGAGCGAGGTCAAGGAGTTCATCGCCGCGCTGCGTCGCGTGGCCGACGGAGGGTCCGCACTGGATCCGACGATCGTGTCGACAATGCTGAAACGGCACCGCAGCTCCGACCCCCTGGATTCGTTGACCCCGCGAACGCGAGGTCTTGGAGCTGATGGCCACCGGAGCCTCCAATGCGGGCATTGCCGAGTCGATGGTGATCACGCAGCGCGCGGCCGAGAAATACGTGTCGACGATCTTCACCAAGCTCGGTATTCCCGCCACCGGAAGCGAATCCCGACGGGTGCTGGCCGTCCTGCTCTTCCCTCCGAACCTGACTCTTTGGCGTATCGACCGCCCCATTGCGATGAGGGCCGGATTCAACACGGTGTGGTCCGGGTATGGGGCCCCTAGGACCCTGCAATGGAGGTTTCTTATGACTGACCGCAGCACACGCGTCTATGAATCCGGAGAAGCTGACCGAATTCCTACTCGTGAACACGAGGTGTACAACAGCGATCGCTCAGGAGAGCGACTTCGTGGAGCTGCGCCGCAGATATCTCAGCTTCACCGTCCCGGCGACGATCGCGTTCATGACCTGGTACATCCTCTACATCATCTGCACCAACTGGGCCCGCGACTTCATGGACACCAAGGTCGTCGGGAACATCAACATCGCCCTGGTGTGGGGGTTGCTGCAATTCGTCTCGACCTTCACCATCGCCTACTTCTACGCCCGACACGCCAGAGAAGTCGCTGGACCCTTTGGCTTCGGAATTGCGGGATGAGTTCGAGCGGGAGACGGGCCGATGAGCACCGCAATGCTAGTGCCGCTCGTCACCGGCAACGCGCCTGACCATCGGCCTGTTCCTCGCTGTCGTCGCGGTCACCCTCTACATCACCTTCTGGGCGTCGCGGCAGAGCAAGACCGCCACCGACTACTACGCCGGCGGCCGATCGTTCAGCGGCTTCCAGAACGGTCTGGCGGTGAGCGGCGACTACATGTCGGCAGCGTCGTTCCTTGGCATTTCGGGCGCGATAGCCCTCTACGGCTACGACGGCTTTCTCTATTCCATCGGATTCTTGGTGGCTTGGCTGGTAGCCCTGCTGCTGATCGCGGAGCTGCTGCGCAACTCGGGGCGGTACACCATGGCCGACCAGCTGGCGTACCGGATGCGCCAGACGCCAGTCCGCACCGCGGCAGCCACCTCGACGATCGTCGTTTCGATCTTCTACCTGCTGGCCCAGATGGTCGGCGCGGGAGCCCTCGTGGGTCTGCTGCTCGGGGTCACCAGCCCAGGGCTGAAGAACGTGGTGATCGTCCTGGTCGGTGTGTTGATGATCATCTACGTCACGCTTCGGGGGTATGAAGGGCACCACCTGGGTGCAAGATCGTCAAAGCTGTGATGCTCGATGATCGGCACCCTGCTGATCACCTTCCTGGTGCTGGTCAAGTTCGGCTTCAACTTGTCCGACCTGCTTGGCGCGGCAGCCGAGAAGTCGGGCAAAGGAGAAGCCTTCCTGCCAGCCTGGGCAGCTCTACGGTAAGGACTCTGGTCGGCAAGTTCGACTTCTTGTCGCTTGGCTTGGCTTTGGTCCTCGGCACCGCTGGCCTGCCGCACATCCTGATTCGCTTCTACACCACGCCCACCGCGCGGGCGGCGCGCAAGTCGGTGCTCTGGGCGATCGGGCTGATCGGTTCCTTCTACCTGATGACGCTGGTGCTGGGCTTCGGTGCTGCAGCGCTGGTCGACACGGGCAAGGGCAGCCAGATCCAGACCTCGGCCGGAAACGCTAGCGTCACCCCTACTGGCACAGGCGGTCGGCGGCGGCGAGGGCACCATCGGCGGATCGGTCCTGCTGGCTCTCATTTCAGCGGTCGCCTTCGCCACGATCCTCGCAGTGGTTGCGGGACTGACCCTGACCTCGGCATCCATCGGTTGCCCATGACCTGTACGCCAACGTGTTCAAGAAGGGACAGGCGTCGGAGCGAAGTGAGTTGATGGTGGCCCGGATCGCCGCCCTCGGGATCGGGTCGATTGCGATCTTGCTTGCGATTCCCGGCACAGCGGCTGAACATCGCCTTCCTGGTGGCGCTGGCCTTCGCCGTCGCGGCATCGGCGCAACCTACCGGCTCTGTTGTACAACCTGTTCTGGAAGCGCTTCAACACGACCGGCGCTATCTTCAGCATCTACGGCGGATTGATCATGGCCGTGCTGCTGGTGACCTTCTCTCCGGTTGTCTCCGGGACGCCCACATCGCTATTCCCGGGTGCCGACTTCGACTGGTTCCCACTGCGCAACCCGGGCTGATCTCCATCCCGTTCGGGTTCCTGTGCGGCATCGTCGGGACCGTTGATCAGCAAAGGAGACCCACTCTGCGGAGCGCTATGACGAGCTCTCAGTACGGGCGCTGACCGGGGCGGGAGCCGAGAAGGCGGTGGTGTCACTAAAGCGCCCGGGCGTACAGCTGACCTGCCGCCGCTGAATCCACCAGAAACCCGACCGTCGGACTGCCAGTCCACCACCTGGGCGGCCGAGCCCCACCGATGTCACGGTGAAAGTGCTGTGGTTCTCCATATCGAAGGAGCCTACCATGACCGGTCGCGTGACGTCACGACTCCGCTTGCGCATCCTGGGCGTTGCATCGCTTGCCGCGCTGCTCCTGATCATCGGTGGCACTCAAGCCTCGGCTGATCCTAGTCAGACACGCTTCAAGATCGCCTGGTCGGCATGTGAGAAATCGCCACAGACCCAATGCGGCACCTTGAAGGTGCCGCTTGATTGGTCTAAGCCGTCTGGGCAACCATTTCACTGGCGATCGCGCGCCGACCAGCCAGGACCCGCAGCACCGCGTAGGCACGCTTTTCTTTAATCCGGGAGGGCCTGGCGACGGCGCCGCGAAATACATCGTCATGGCTGAAACCATCTTTACTCCTGCCCTGATCGAGCGATTTGACCTGGTGGGCATGGATCCGCGTGGCATGGCGAACAGCTCACAGGTTCGCTGCACGCTGCCGGTGATCACTCCAGAGACCACGTTGTTTCCCAAGACCGAACAGCAATTCCAGCAGCTGCGCCAACACAATCGAGAAGTTGGCCTGAACTGCCTCGACGCAGGCCGGGATCTGGTCCGGCACATGGACACGGTCAGCGTCGCTCGCGATCATGAGGCGCTACGGCAGGCACTTGGCGAGAACAAGATCAACTGGCTTGGCATTTCCTACGGCACTCAGGTGGCCGCGAACTACGCCCAGCTGTATCCGACGCCGCACTCGGGCAATGGTCCTCGATGCGCCGCTGGAGCACAGCCTGCCCGAGGTGCATCAGGTTGCCACCGAGATCATTGCCGCCGAGGAATCGTTCAACCGGTTCGCCGACTGGTGTCCGACCCAGGAGACCTGCGCCCTGCGCGGCCAAGACGTACGGGCAGTCTTCGATCGCCTGGTCCAGCAGGCAGATCAGAATCCGATTCAGGCTCGAAGGTGCGTTGCGGCCAGTCACCGGCGAGGACATCCGGATGGGCACGAAGGGTTTGCTGCGATTCAAGGAACCGTCGATCTTTGGCCCTGATCTGTCGTGGGCTGGGCTGTCGCGGGCGCTACAGAAGGCGATCGACGGTGACGGGTCCGCCTTCGCCGTCGGCCCAGCAGGAGAGCCACAGTATGGATTCCACGGCCTGCTCGCCAATGCGTGCTTGGACTACGCGCCGCAGGTGCATACCTATGCCGAGATGCAGCAGCGGCTCGAGCTGGGCCGCCAGCTCGCTCCCCATTTGCAAGGTGCCTCAGAAACGTGGCAGGCCAACTTCTGCATCGACTGGCCTGTCAAGCCGGTCAACCCGCCCAAGACGCTGAACGTCCGGGGAGTGCCGGCGCTGTTGATCCATGCCGCTCACGATCCATCCGATTCCTATACCTGGGCCCACGGCTTGGCAGCACAGATCGATGGCAGCGCACTGTTGACGCGTACCGGTGACGGTCATACGTCGGTCTTCACCTCAGAGTGCGCCAAGTCAGCCATGGATGCGTTCTTGATCGAGCGGCGCAGCGAGGCCAACCGCATCTGTGAGGGCTGACCGACGCCACGTGAGGAGTGGCCCATGGAGACTAGGACATCGTCACCGAACGCAGTCGCATCGCCGCAACCGCAGCGGCGCCGCAACCGTGTGGCTCCTGTGGACTGGCCGTATTCTGCTCGGCCTATTGGCGCTGATCGTGTTGCTCGCGGCGAGCGGTCGCGACGTACGAGGCGATCATGAGGGCTGGCGACGCGAAGCGCTATCCACCCCGGGTCAACTGGTGGATGTCGGCGGCTACCGCCTGCACCTGCACTGCGTCCGGGCAGGGCAGCCCGACCGTCGTACTCGATGCCGGCTTGGGCGCGTTCTCGCTTGACTGGGGTGCGGTCCAGCCCCAGATCGCGACGTCGACGCGCGTCTGCGCGTACGACCGCGCCGGCCTGGGCTGGAGCGAACCTGGCCCGCTGCCGCGCAGCCCGCAGCAGTTTGCCGACGAGCTGCGTGCTGCCTCACTAACGCCGGCGTCGAAGGTCCGTACGTGCTGCGTCGCGCACTCCATCTCGAGGCAAGACGGCTCGGCTCTTCGCCAGCCAGCACCCGAACGAAGTTGTAGGGATGGTGCTGGTCGATGCGCGGCACGAGTCTGTGGACGAGCACCTCACAGTCGAACAGGTCGCTGCCGAGGACGCCCAGCAGCAGCGGTTCCAGACCATGATCAAGTGGATGGCGAGGTTCGGGCTGGTACGCCTGCTGTGGGCGCCGGCATGGCCGCGCGTGCTGCCGGGAACCGAGAACCTCGCCCCGGAGACACGGACCGCCATCGGCGTTCTGCAGGCGCGCCCACGGCAGATCGAGACCGCTCTGGCTGAGAGGTCGAGGGCGCCTGAACAGCAACACTCTGCTTGGAGCGGCCAGCGCCGCTTGGGGACATACCACTCTATCGTCCTGGCGTCAGCACAGAGCATCGAGCACCTACCGTTCTGGAAGGACGCACAACAGATCACGACAGGCCTGTCGTCGAACAGCCGCCTGATCGTTGCCTCCGAGCAGGCCACGCTGTTCACTTCGAGCAGCCGGGACTGGTGGTGGAGAGCATCCACCAGGTAGTGGACGCCGTGCGTACAGGTCAGCCGTTGCAGCCGTAAGTCCTTGCAAGGGCCGGGCTCCCACTCCTCCCTGCCTCGCGTTTCTCCGCACACGCCCTCGAATGGAACCTGTCGGGCCATGTTCGCGATCATTCATGGCCTTGACGCGGAAAGACGCTTGCACGGCGTGGCCTCGCGGTCATTTCTCCCCGTAGTAGCGACCCAGGAAGTCGATCTTGAAGTCGGAGAAGGCTGCCGGCCTCGATGCTCGCCACGGATATCGTCAACGAGGCGTACGACGAACCGTTCGTTAGTGGATGGTGCACAGCGTTGAGGCGAGCATCTCGCGAGCCTTGAATAGATGGTGGAGGTACGCCTGCGTGTAGTGCGCGCACGTGTAGCAGTCGCAAGTCCTCGTCAATCGGCAGGAAACTCCGCCGGCACGCTGCCGAGGTGACGTTGAACCGGCCGCGGGCGGTATAGACAGCGGCATTACGTGCCACGCGTGACGGCGCCACGCAGTCGAAGGCGTCGACTCCGTTCTCGATCGCAGTGAAGATGTCATCCGGCTCCGAGATGCCCAACAGATGGCGGGTCTTGTCCTCGGGCAGTTCCTCGCTGACCCAGCGCACAATCGTGCCGAGATTCTCCTTCTCCAACGCGCCACCAATGCCGTAGCCGTCAAACCCTGACCCGTCGATGGTCAGCGACACAAGATCGCGCGCCGCCCGCCTCCGCAGATCCTCGTACTGCGCACCTTGCACGACGGCAAACAACGCCTGATAGGGACGTGGCGCGCGCTCCCTCGTCAGGCGCACGTGTTCGGCAAGACAGCGAGCGGCCCAGCGCTGCGTCCGGGCGACCGACTGCTCCTGGTATGTGCGGGTGTTCATCAGCGTGGTGCACTCGTCGAAGGCGAAGAGGATGTCGGCACCCAACTGATGCTGAATCTGCATCGATATCTCGGGTGTGAAGCGATGCTGCGACCCGTCGAGATGCGAAGTGAAGGTCACCCCATCCTCATCGACTTGAACGAGCCGGGTCTTACCCTCGGCGATCACGTCGTCGTCCTGCAGACCATCGGTGTTCATCGCGAGGATCTTCTTGAAAGCCGACACCGAGCGACATCACCTGGAAACCGCCGCTGTCGGTGAAGGTTGGGCCAGGCCAGTTCATGAAGCGGCCGAGGCCGCCGGCAGCCTCGATCACATCCGGGCCAGGCTGCAGGTAGAGGTGATAGGCGTTCGCGAGTATCGCTTGAGCGCCGAGTGCCGCCACGGCTCTCGGGAAGCACGGCCTTCACCGTCGCCTTCGTCCCTACAGCAATGAACGCCGGCGTCCTGATCGTTCCGTGTGGGGTGGTGATCACTCCCGAGCGGCCCAGACCTCCTGGCAGTGACGCCATGGGAACGAAGCTGAATGTGCGCTTTCGACAGGCTCAGGGCGCAGGACAGCGGGCTCAGGGCGCACTAGCGGGGCTTCCGCCGAAGCTTGAGCCCGGCCAGCGCGACGACTCCGGCCGTGGAGGTGCGCAGTACTCCATCGCTGATCGATACCGGCCGTGCCCCAGCGTCGGTCAATTCACCGAGCTCCTCCGCTGAGATACCACCCTCCGGACCGATGATGATCAACACTGTCCCTGCTGTCTGGAAGATCAACTTCAGCGATGGACTCCTGGGCTTCCTCATGCAGCACCAGAGCAAGATCAGCGCTTGCTGCGCGCTGAGCCAGCTGTCGAGTGTCAACCGGTTCCGATACCTGCGGCACATCGAGTCGCCGCGACTGCTTGGCCGCCTCGCGCGCGGCGGAGCGCCATTTCGCCAGCGACCGCGCGGCGCGCTCGGGCGACCAGCGCACGACCGATCGCGACGCCTGCCACGGCACGATCTCGCTGACGCCCATCTCGGTCATCATCTCGACCGCCAGCTCTGACCTGTCGCCCTTGGCCAGCGCCTGGGCAGCGACAAAGCAGCGTGGCTCGCCGGTCAGAGCTGAGGTGGTTGACAACCTCGACGACCAGGCCTGAGCCGCGCACCTCGATCACCGCACCGCGTACCCCGCAGCCCTCGGCCATTGCCGATCATGATCATCTCGCCCGGTCGGATCCGGCGGACTGACTGCGGCGTGTCGACCCTCGTCCCCGGCGAGCACGACATGGGCGCCGGTGATTGGCAACGGATCGGCGAGGTCGTCGAGCAGGAAGAGCGGCTCGGTCATGCGCGACAACTCAGTCTGATTGCTCGCTCCGCTCGCTGCGGATCGCTCTGCGGTCGCCTACTTCGTCGGCGCTCGGGGCCGAAAAGCGCGCCCTCGCTGCTCCTCAGCACGGCGGCGCGCGATCCAGATCGCTCAGGCCGCCTCACTGGCCGGCGAACGCGTCCCGGAGCCGCCCGAAGACGCCGCGGCCGTGCTTCTGCACGGTGACCTCGGGCCGCGTCTCATCGCGGAGCTCAGCCAGCTGCGCGTAGCAGGTTCCGCTGCTCGTCGTCGATCCGCGTCGGAGTCTGGACGAGCAGAGGTGACTCCGAGCTGACCGCGCCCGCTGCCCCGCAACCGCGGCACGCCCTTGCCGTCCATCGGCGATGCGGGTGCCGGACTGCGTCCCCGCGGGCACGGCGATGCGCACAGCTCTGCTTTCTGGAGCAGAGTCCTCGAGGTCGGCCTCGAGGGTCGCCACCATGACCTCGGTACCGAGCGCCGCCGCCGTCATCGGAATCTTGACCACGACCTCGAGATCGTCACCGTCGCGACGGAACACCTCGTGCGGGAGCTACCTGGAGCTCGACATAGAGATCACCGGCCGGACCGCCGCCGGGACCGACCTCGCCCTGCGAGGCCAGATGAATGCGGTTGCCGGTGCTGACCCCGGCCGGAATCTTGACGTTGATCGTGCGGGTCGCGCGGACCCGGCCGTCTCCGGAGCATTCCACGCACGGGTCCGGAATGACGGTGCCGTAGCCGTGGCATGTCGGGCACGGGCTGAGTGGTCCGGATATCGCCGATGAAGGATCGCTGCACGTGGGTTACGTCGCCCTGACCGTGGCAGGTGGCACACGTGACCGGCCGCGAGCCCTCCGATGCGCCTGAACCGTTGCAGCGCGGGCAGAGCACGGCGGTATCCACCCGCAGCGGCTTGGTGGTACCGAATGCGGCTTCGGCAAGCTCAAGATCGAGGCGGACCAAGGCGTCCTGACCGCGGCGCACGCGCGATCGTGGGTCCGCGCGAGGTCTGCTGGCCGAACATCGGCGTCCACCAGGTTGGTGAAGTCGAAACCGCCCGGGCCGAAGCCGCCGTTGAAGCCACCCATGCCGCCGCCGAGCGGATCGCCGCCGCGGTCGTAGATGTCACGCTTCTTGGGATCCTGCAGCACCTCGTACGCCTCGGCGACGCTCTTGAATCGCTCAGCCGCGTCCGGCTCCTGAGCGACATCGGGATGCAGCTTCATCGCAAGCTGGCGGTAGGCCTTCTTGATCTGCTCAGGTGTCGCGTCACGCGGTACGCCAAGGATCTGGTAATAGTCAGAGCTCATGCGAGTTGTTGCTCATCCTTCGGAGAGGAATCGGCCGACATAGCGAGCAACGGCGCGGACCGAAGCCATCGTCGATGGATAGTCCATCCGGGTCGGCCCGACCACGCCAAGAGTCGCGAACGTGTCGACCTGGCTACCGTAACCGCTGGCAACGACCGAGGTGGACTGCAGCTCCTTGTATGGATTCTCCTGCCCAATCCGGACGGTCACCTGGTCGGCGGCGGTTGCCTCACCGAGCAGCTTCAGCAAAACCACCTGCTCCTCCAGGGCCTCCAGCACCGGCTTGACCGTGGTCTCGAACTCCGCACCGTAGCGGGTCAGGTTGGGCATGCCGCCGACCACCATCCTGCCTGACGCCTCGCTGCTCACCATTTCCAGCAGACGTCGCGATCGCCGCCTGGCCGATGATCTGCAGCGACGGCGGCAGCGTTCCGCTGCAGCTTGCTCAACCGAACTGCGGCCTGGGGAGAGGTATTCCCGACTGCGGCGGCATTGAGATGCGCCCGCAGCTCGGCGAGCGTCTCTTCGTCGTGCTCTGGGATCTCGAGTGCGCGCTGCTCGATCCTCCCGGTCGAGGTGATCAGGATCAGCAGCAGGCGGGATGGCGACATCGACACGATCTCGACATGCCGGACCGATGGAGTGGCTGAGCGTCGGATACTGCACGATCGCCACCTGCTGGGTGACCTGGGCCAGCAGCCTGACTGTGCGTAGCAGCACGTCGTCGAGGTCAAGCGCGCCGGAGAGGAACGTCTGAATGGCGCGTTGCTCAGCGGGTGACAGCGGCTTGAGCGGAGCCGAGCCGGTCGACGAAGAGCCGATAGCCCTTGTCGGTCGGGATCCGGCCAGCACTGGTGTGCGGCTGGGTGATGTAGCCCTCTTCCTCGAGGGCAGCCATGTCGTTGCGAACGGTCGCCGGCGAGACGCCGAGATCGTGGCGCTCGACCAGCGCCTTGGACCCCACCGGCTCCTGGCTGGAGACGTAGTCGGTGACGATGGCGCGGAGCACTTCAAGTTTGCGGTCGTCCATGCGTCTCCTTCCTGAACCTGCTTCTGTGCTCGCCGGGAATGCGGCTCACCGGCATGGGCCGTTTGGCACTCGCACAAACAGAGTGCCAGTCTAGCGTGATGACCGAGCCGCCAGCGGCTGCTGAAGCCGGCCCGTGCGTACGCGCTCAGGGCCCTGGCGTGAGCTGCGATCTGGCGTGTACGTGGCCGTGGCCGAACCCGAGTCGGTGAACCTCGGGCTCGTAGTGGGTTCGCAAGCGGGCACTGTTGGTCGACACCGGATCAAGCCCGACGCAAGGCCGTGTCCTTCGGGCGTCGCGTCGCCGCCGTGACCGACATGCCGGTGACCGCCGTCGTCGTCACCCACTGGCATTACGACCACGCCTACGGGCTGGCCGCCTTCGACGACATGCCGACGGATCGCCCATGAGTCGGTGCGCTCCAGACTGGCAGTCGGCGGAAGCCGCCGCGGAGGCAAAGCGGCTGGGCCTGGACCCTGCCGAGCTGGTATCAGCCGAACGCAGAGATCGCCGTGCGCTACGGCACTCGACCTCGGCGACCGGCGGGTAGAGATCGCTCATCTCGGGCGAGGGCACACCGACGGAGACCTCGGTCGTCGTGGTTCCCGACGCCGATGTGCTGTTTGCCGGAGATCTGATCGAATCAGCCGGGCCGCCCTCGTTCGGCCCGGACTCGGTTCCCGATGAGTGGCCGGCCACGCTGGACGCGGTGATCGGTTTGATGACCGCGGCAACCCTCGCCGTTCCCGGCCATGGCGAGCCGGTCGGGCGGGAGTTCGTCTTCGAGCAGCGCGGCCGGATTGCCGCCCAAGCAGCCGAGAAGAGCGCCACGGCGGCCGGAGCTCCCGCTGGCCTGAGTCCAACTCTTGTCAGCGGATCATCGCACGAGGCCGGACTGGTAGGCGATCACCACCAGCTGCGCCCGATCGCGGGCGCGAAGTTTGATCATCGCCCGGCTGACATGGGTGCGCGCCGTTGCTCGGCTGACCACCAAGCGCTCGGCGATCTCGTCATTGCTCAGCCCTTCGCCGATCAGCGCCAGCACCTCGCGCTCGCGATCGGTCAGCGCCTCCAGTTGCGGATGCTTCTTGCGGATCGGTGAGCGCGATGCGAACGATTCGATCACTCGGCGCGTGACCGACGGCGACAGCAGCGACTCCCCGGCCGCGACGAGCCGGATGGCCCGCAGCATGTCGGCGCGGTTCGGTGTCCTTGATCAGAAACCCGGCTGCGCCTGCCTGCAGCGCCTCGAAGACGTACTCATCCAGCTCGAAGGTGGTCAGCATGATCACCCGAACTCCGGCCAGCGAAGGATCCGCAACGATCATCCGCAGGGCGGCGATGCCATCGAGCCGTGGCATCCGGATGTCCATCAAGATCACGTCGGGCCGGGTACGCCGCACCAGCTCCACGGCCTGCCGTCCATCTTCGGCCTCGCCTGCCAGGACAAGATCATCCTCAGACTCGACGAGCACGCGCAGGCCCATCCGCACCAGCGCCTGGTCGTCGGCGAGGGCGACGGAGATGGTCACTGAACCCTCCTGTCTGCCAGCGGGAGGTCGGCTCGTACGACCAGCCCGCTGGGCTCCCGCACTGAGACGTGTACCGTGCCGCCCACCGCGCGGGCCCGCTCACGCATGCCGCGAATGCCGTTCCCATCGGGCGGCACGCTGGTGGCAGGTCCGTCGTCGCTCACCTCTACGGTCAACATCCCGGCCTGCCTAGTCACTCGTGCGGTGGCGTGAGCCGTCGCCGCGTGGCGGACGACGTTGGTAAGCGACTCCTGGATGATTCGGAACGCGGCTTGATCGACAGCGGCCGGCACCGGCTGAAGATCATCGGCACTGCTCCCGGATCAGGGTCACGTCTCGGCCGGCCAACCGCAGCCTGTCCACCAGATCGTCGAGCCGAGCTAGTCCGGGCAGTGGGCTGAGAGGCTCGTCAGAGTCGGATCGGAAAACGTCGAGTGTGGTCCGCAACTCCGCCAGCGCCTCACGGCTCGTCTTCTTGATCGCTTCCAGGGACTCTGCCACCTGGTCCGTACGCGGCTGCGCGGCTCGCTCCTTGTCCAGCAGGTGCAGTGCCACACCGGCCTGCATGGTGATCACGGCGAGGCTGTGGCCGACCACGTCATGGACGTCGCGTGCGATCCGTAAGCCGTTCCTCGTAGGCGTAACGACGGCGCTCCTGCTCGCGAACCTCTCGTTCGCTCTCCCGACGGGCACGCAGCAGCAACGCGATCATGGCCGGAACAACAGCGATCGCGAACGCGCTCACCAGAGCTCCGTAAAAGGCTGGATTGAGCAGCCCAAGATCGGACTCACGCCAGTGTCCCGCCATGATCATCGGCACGAGCAAGATCAGTAGCGGCGCCCAGGTGCGGAGTGGTGGCATCCCAAGAGCGCCACCGGATGCATCCTCGGCGAAGATGCGAGCTGCCACTCGCCATTGCGTAGACGGCAAGTGCCGGGCCCAGAAAGATCGGGCCGAACGTCGCACCGGTTGCCAGATACGTGCCAACTCCGACCACGGTCGCGACGAACGCGGCGCGCGGCCATACTCGCCGCGTCGCGATGCCGAGTGCCAGGACGACGACGGCAGGCAGCACCCACGGGGAGGGATCGACGCTCATGACCATTCGGCCGGGTGGTCCGTGACCCCACGGCGTTGGAGTGAATCCGGGAGATCGGTCGAATTGCGAGCGGTCCCAGACATAGAACGAGGCCATCCAGCTGGCCACGGCCAACGCCACTCCGATGGCGGAGTCGACAAGGAGGGCGCGCCGGGCGTGGACCCGCATGGTTCCTCCTCGATCTTCTCCTGGTACAGCCGATGGGCCGGAGGGCGGTGTCTTCACGACACTAGACCGGCCGCCGGGCTCGCACATCGCCCGCGCGCCGTATCCGGGCTACGTCACGGAGCGTAGTCAAAGAGCCGCTTTTCAGCCGATGCGCTCCAGCGGCGGGCGCTCACACAATGGACCCATGACCATCCCACTTCTCATCCCACTCGAGGGCGGCTTCGGTCATCACCACGGCCCTCCCTGGGGAGCCGGCGAGGCCCCTGCGACATTCGCTGGCGGTGCAGTGCCGCCATTCGCACCTTCTTAGGAGCTGTCATGTTCTTCTTGTTCGTACTGCTCGTGCTGGGAACCTTGTTCTTCCTGGTTCGCCGCGGCTATCTCGGGACCGCCGCCATGGGCGGCGCACCGCTCACCAGAAAGTGAAGCCAAGACCATCCTGGCCGAGCGCTTCGCCCGCGGCGACATCAGCAGCGACGAGTTCATGGAGCGCGCGAGCGTTCTGAACTGGACTCCAGGAAGCGATTCCTGGGAAGCCAGGAAAGGGAAGAAGAAGGGCTTCTGAGACTCGTCACGCGCGGACTTGTCAGCGTTTCACCAGGCCATAGCCCTCTGAGACGCTGACAAGTCGGCGGTGTGGCCGAACGCTAGGCTGACTAGAACGATTCAGCAAACCGTACGGCGGGAGCAGGGCGAGGCAGCGATGGCGCGGATGACGGTCAAGAGCCTCGCCGCTGCTCTCGGCGTCTCGCCTGCGACCATCTCCAACGCGTACAACCGTCCAGACCAGCTCTCCGCTCAATTGCGAGAGCGGATCTTGGCGACGGCCGAGGAGCTCGGCTACCCCGGCCCCGACGCCGCCGGCAGGACGCTCCGCATGGGCAGAGCCGACGCGGTCGGCGTGCTGCTATCCGAGCGGCTCTCGTACGCATTCTCGGACCCGTTCGCCATCGAGTTCTTGACCGGTGTCAGCGAGATTGTCGAAGAACACGGCATCAGCATCGTGCTCATGCCCCTTGTCTAGTACGGCGGGGTCCGGAAGGACTGGTGCGCTCCGCTCCAACGACACCGACGGGAGTGACGTCACTGCCGTCAGACATGCCAACATTGACGCTCCTAGCCATGCTCTCGCTGCCTACCGACCATCCTGCGGCGATGGTCGCCAGGGCTCGCGGCATCCGCCTCGTCACGACCGACATCAGCGGGGATCCCGATTCGAGCTGGGTGGCGATTGACGACTTCGGCGCCGGCGTGATGGTCGGTGAGCACCTGGTGGCGCTGGGCCACCGTGACATCGCTGTCCTCGTCGAGACGAACCAGCCCGCAGGCAGTCCAGTGCGGCGGCTGGATGATGCGGACATCGGCTTCCTCGATTACGCCGGCCGCGTCGCCGGTCTGCGCAAAGCGCCCGCCCGGGAGGTCATGATCGTTTCCGGGGTTACAACTCCATCGAGTCAGGTGCAGCAGCCACCTCGTGGTTGCTAGATCGTGATCGGATTCCGACGGCGATCGTCGGCTTGAGCGACGTGTTGGCACTCGGCGCACTGCAGGTCTTGGCCAGCCGCGGCCTCAGCGTCCCGGGCCAGGTGTCGGTCTGCGGCTTCGACGACGTCAGCGCGGCGGATGCCGCGAGGCTGACCACGGTACATCAGCCGATCCGCGACAAAGGCCGCCACGTAGGTCGGTTGCTTGTGGACCCCCAAAGTCAGCCACGCCAGGTGCTACTGCCGATCAGCTTGGCGGTGCGTGCCACGACCGGCCCTGCCCACGAGTCCCTATGACGAGCCAGCGTCCTCCTCCGGCCATGCAGCCTCATAGGTCAATGCGGCGTCACGCGTCAGCTCCGACACCCGGCTCAGTAGCTCCGCGAGCGACGTCGAGCGCAGCAGCGCGACCTGGTCGATCGCGCTAAGAGGCGCAATGGCGGCCAGCTGCCAGCCGCCGCGACCGGGTTCGAGGACAGCTCGATATCGGGAGGCCACACGTTTTCGGCGAACTCGCTCGCGACGGCAAGGGTGCGGCGTACCAGACCCTCGGTTTGCTCACGTAAGCCCGCTAGACCGATGTCCCACTTCGAGATCTGCAATCTCGCTGATTTCGGCCCGTGGATGAGGTGCGTCATCCAGCCACTGGGTGACCTCGAAGCGCTGAGCACCCTGCGCGATCAAACCGACGAAGCCTTCCTGAGCGCCTAGTCGAGTGATCTCCGCGATCGTGCCCACACCGAAGCGCTGCTCACCACCGCCTACTTCGCGGCCGCGCTCGATCAGCACCACGCCAAATCGTGCCTCCTCGCTTCGCAGCAGCTCGGCAAGCATGATCAAGTACCGTTCCTCGAAGACGCGCAGCCGCAACGGCATGTAGGGGAACAGCACCGAACTCAGCGGGAACATGGGCATGACCGCCACTACCCCAAGACAACCACGCGAGCCCCAACCGTCAGGACGGCCCACGTGCGTGATGAAGAGCTCTCCGTAGAGCTCAGTCCAGCAGATCGCGGATCACGCCGTCGGCGAGCAGCCTGCCTTTGGTCGTCAAGATCAACATGCCATCCTCGAGGACCGCCAGTCGGCGGGCTAGAAGATCACCAAGACGTTCGTGCTCGGCCGTCGTGAGCACCGATGTGCTGAGGCCATCGGCGAGCCGAAGCTCGAGCAGCACGCGTTCGACGCGCCGTTGCTCCGCCGAAAGCACCTCGCGAGCTTGGGACGGCGACAGGCCTGCGGCCAGCCGGGACGCGTACGCCCGCGGGTGCTTGACGTTCCACCACCGCACTCCCCGACGTGGCTGTGGAGCGCCCGGCCCGATCCCCCACCAGTGATGGCTGCGCCAGTAGCCGAGGTTGTGGCGGCACCGGGTCGCTTGGCTGGTGGACCAGTTGCTCACCTCGTACGCAGCGTGGCCAGCGGCGGTCAGCCGCTCTTCTGCCATCAGGTACTTGTCTGAAAGATCATCATCATCGGGCGTCGGAAGCTCACCGCGCCGGATGCGAGCCGCAAGCCGGGTGCCCTCCTCCACGATCAAGGCGTAAGCGCTGATGTGCTCCGTAGACGCGGCCAGCGCCGCATCGATGCTCGCCAGCCAGTCGTCCAGAGACTCCCCCGGCGTTCCATAGATCAGGTCGAGGCTCGTGTTGGCGAACCCGGCTGCTTTCGCCTCCGCAACAACGCGCTGAGATCGCCCTGAGCGAGTGCGTCCGGTCGAGCGTGGCGAGCACGTGCGGCACAACGGACTGCATGCCGAAGGAAATCCGATTGAACCCCAACTCGCGCAGCCGGCACAGACCAGCAGCGTCGATGGACTCCGGGTTGATTCCGTGGTCACCTCGGCATCCTCGGCCAGACCGAAACGGTCGCGCACGGCCGTGACCAGCCGACCTAGATCATCCGGGGCAGCAATGTCGGCGCGTGCCGCCACCGACGAAGATCGTCGAAACCACCGGCGCATCCGGACCCAGCACGCGCGCCGCCAGGTCGAGCTCGTGGATCGCGGCGGCAACGTAACCGGCTCGGCTGGCTCCCGGGCCAGAGCCGAGTTCTGCAGCGGTGTAGGTGTTGAAATCGCAGTAGCCGCAGCGGGTGGTGCAAAACGGCACGTGGACGTAGATGCCCAGAGGTCGGAGTGAGACCTCAGACCGTGCCTCTCGGGCAGCGCGCCGTCACCAGGCGCTGGCTCTCCCTCAGGCATCACCGACGGCATGTCTTGAGGCTAATGTTCGCTGCTCCTGAAAACCTCACTCCAGCCGAACCGGCACCTCCCCGGTCACGCGTGAATTGTGCGAGGAGGCTGCGGCTGGAGTGAGCTTTTCAGGGTTCAGCGATCCGAGCAGCACCGCTGTGCCTCGCCCATCGAGCGCAGTGCGACAAACGCGCGTCCACCGCTCATCCACTCCTCCACCAGAAGAAGATCGAGCGATGCGACCGCCTGCAGCAGCGCGGAGGTCCCGATGCGTGACCACTCCATCGGCGGTGAGGTTGCAGCCTCGTGTTCGAAGCACCACGGTATGCACGTCATGACGCTCAGGCACCCGGTCGACCTCGCAGATGATCAAGCCGCCCGGCGTGACCAGTCGCATGCAGCGAGCCAGGAGCGCGACGACATTCCCGCCCAGGCCCACATTTGTGTCCATCAGCAACGCCGTGCCCCACCGACCCTCCGCGGGCAGCGGCTCGTCGATGCGGCGACGCAGCGCGGGCCCGCCCCGCGCCATGCTCATCCCGACGGCAACCGACGATATGTCGACGCCGAGCGCCGCCCTTCCAGACTCGGCGAGGGCCTGCACCATTCGTCCCGGACCACAGCCCAGATCGATCACCGGCGGCTCGCAGCGGGCCACAACGAGCATGTCGACGGCGTCCGCAGCCCTGGTCCAGCGTGAAACGTCCAGTGCCACTGGGTCGTCGTCGATCACGGCCGGCATCGGCAGACTCATGGTGATCATGCCCTCGTACGCGGCATCGAAGAGTCGATCGCTGGGTTGGTACGAGCGCCGGCTTGTGAGTTCGGCGTACCGGCGAGAGAAGATCAAACCCGGAAACTGCGTCGCCACCAGTTCCGCATCCTCGGGTCGATCAACATCGCGGAGCGGCGGCAGCAGCTTGACGCTCAGGCCCGCGTCGAAGAGTCGGGCTAGTTGCGCCGAGCCGGTGCGGCTGGTCGACATGGGTACGCCGTCGAACAGCCCGGGTGGATGCCCGTGCCGCAGACCAATCGCTCCAGAAGCCGCCGTCCTCGCTCAACCCGAGAACGGCATCAGCCCCTTCCCAATCGGTGTCCAGCAGCTGAGCACTGACCTGCGGTGTATCCATCCCGATCAGCAGGGCGGGCTCGTCGGTTGGCACTGAGAGGGCGGCCGCCAGCGCGGCGGCCAGGCGCACGTTGAGGACGCCCGGCGGCTGCCGGACAACCTCGAAGCCGTCCTGCCACGACGTGGGATCGCCTTCCCATGCAAGGATTCGCCGCGTCGCCGAGCACTGGCGGACCGCAGCGCGGGTGTCCTCGATCGCGGCGGCAGCAAGAACCGCCGCCTCGCTTGCGCTGAATGCGGGCTGTAGCCGTGTCTTGACTCGGCCGGGCACGGGCTCTTTGGCCAGCACGATGACGGTCCCAGCGTGATCGCTCATGACGGATGAGGTAAGGGGTGGGTCGGCGCCGGCAGCGCGGCACTCATGTCGCGTACGGCGCGGCAGGCACCCTCCGGCGATCCAGAGTCGCGTCGGCATCCATGACCGCGACCATGCTGGCGCAGTGCGCCCGACAAGGCCCGCGCCTCAGTCGAGACACGGCAGGGTGACCTCGACCTCGGTACAGTCGTTGATCACGCTCACGACGCTATTGCCGCGCGTCCCCGCTTGACACCGGCCGATCGCTTTCGACTCGCTTACGCCGCTAGCTACGCTGCCTGGCGATGTAGCCGCCGCAATCCCCGCTGCCTAGGCTGATGATCATGGCAGCGCGAGTTCTGGTCGTCGAGGATGACGCCACGATGGCCGAAGTGCTCAGGCTTACCTCACTCGGGCCGGATATCAGGTCGACTGGACCGGCGACGGCAGTGAGGCTGTGCAACTCTGGCAGCGGATCGAGTCCCGACGTGGTCATCTTGGACATCATGTTGCCCGGTCTGTCGGGATTGAGGTGCTCCGCCGTCGTCGGCGCAGCGGGGATCATGCGTGCGTCCTCGTGCTGTCCGCACGTGGCGAGGAAGAGGATCGGCTGGTCGGCCTGAAACCGGCGCCGACGACTACGTCGTCAAACCGTTCTCGCCGCGCGAGGTGGTACTGCGAGTCGAAGCTCTGCTACGACGCACCGAGCGCCTCGCCGGCACGCAGCTGGTGAACTCGACGGTGACGCTGGGTCCGGTGACCATCGACTCGGCGGCGCGCGAGGCCCGCCGGTCCGGGCGACCGCTGGCCCTGACGATGCGAGAGTTCGACCTGCTCGCGTTCCTCGCAAGCCATCCCGGCGAGACGTTCAGCAAGGATCAGCTCCTGCGACGGGTCTGGGGCTGGGACTTCGGCGATACATCGACTGTCACCGTTCACGTCCGACGACTCCGGGAGAAGCTGGAGCGGGACCCATCGGATCCGAAACTCGTGTTGACGGTCGGGCGCTTCGGCTACCGGATGGCACGCGAAGACGAGCTGGTCGCTGAGGACAAGCCGATAGCCGAGGATGAGCGACCATGACGGACCTCATGATCATCATTGTCCTCACGCTGGCCAGCTGTCTCGCGGTCGGATTGATCGGCTTGGGCCTGCTGCATCTGGTGCGTTATCGATCACTGCGTCAACAGCTGACGATCGCCACCCTGCTGCCCGTGGTGGCGGTGGCGACCACGGTGTTGATCAACGTACAGCTGATGTTCCTCTCCGCCCACGACTCCTTGGTGATCTTGATCGCTCTGCTGGTCTCAGCTACTCCTGGCGGCAGTCGGCGCATGGCTGGTGGTACGGCGGATCTCCCGCGCCTCACGTCGACTCGGGGCAGGACTCCATCAGCTGGTGTCGGACTCGTCGAGCGGCTCGCGGGTTGCAACTGCCGAGACGAAGGAGGACGCCGCACCTCGAGAGCTCGCGCAAGTGCTGGAGGATCTTGCTGAAACGCGCCGCACTCTTGCCGAATCCCGAACCCGGGAACGGGCCGCTGAGCGGTCCCGTCAGGAGTTGGTCAGCTTCATGTCCCATGACCTGCGTACGCCGTTGGCCGGTCTGCGAGCCCTCACGGAGGGACTGGAGGACGGGGTGATCGCGGATGTGCCACGAGCGATGTCGCAGCTCCGAGCCACCGTGGCTCGGATGAGTGTCCTGGTCGACGACCTGTTCGCGTTGTCGCGCGTACAGGGGACCCGAGGAGCCAAGCCGCAGACCATGGTGTCGCTGGCCGAGCTGGTCAGCGACGTGGCTTCGGAGTCGACGGCCTCGGCACGAACCCAAGGCGTGCGGCTGGAAGTCGATCTTCCAGATGACGACCGGTTGGCGGTGCTCGGCTCGTCGGACGATCTGGCTCGGGCGCTGACGAATCTGACCACCAACGCGATCCGACACACCGATCCGGGGCTCGTGGTAAGACTCGAGGGCCGGAGGGCAGCAGACGGCCACATCCGAATCGCCGTTGTCGACGGCTGTGGCGGCATACCGGAGGCCAGCCTCGCTCGAGTCTTCGACGCGGGCTGGCGAGGCACGCCTTCGCGCAGCGGCGATGACGGCGGGGCCGGGCTGGGGCTGGCCATCGCCCGCGGCGTCGTTGATTCGCACGACGGTGAGATCTCGGTGCGCAATGTCCATGGAGGTTGCCGCTTCGAAGTCTCGCTGCCAGCCCCCAGACCGGCGAGTCACGTCATATGAAAGCCCTCCTTACCGGCGGCGCTGGATTCATCGGTCGGGCGGTTCATGATCGACTCGTGCGAGCGGGGCACGACGTACGGACCTTTGATCGGGCAGTCGAGGAACGAGACGACGTCCTCGATCATGATCGACTCCGGCAGGCCGCGGACGGCTGCGAGGCCGTCATCCACTTGGCTGCCAAGGTTGGACTTGGCGTCGACATCACTGACATCGATGAGTACGCACTGCAGAACGACGTAGGGACCGCGATGGCGCTCCGAGTAGCTGCGGAGCGAGGCATCTCGCGGTTTGTCTATGCGTCATCGATGGTCGTCTATGGCGAGGGCCGCTACGTCTGCGTACGCCACGGATCGGTGAGCCCGCCGCCGCGCCAGACGGAATGATCTTGATGCAGGATGCTTCGACCCACGATGCCCGTCCTGCGGCGATGAGCTGCAGCCCCAACTGGTGACCGAGTCAGCGCCGCTGGACCCGCGCAACGCGTACGCAGCGACGAAGGTGCACGGGGAACAGCTGGCGACCATCTGGAGTCGGGAGACCGGAGGAGGAGTGGCGGCGCTCCGATTCCACAATGTCTACGGTCCGGGGATGCCGCGCAATACGCCGTACGCCGGAGTCGCGTCGATCTTCACCGACAGCCTGCGGCGCGGCGAGCCTCCGCGAGTCTTCGAAGATGGCTGTCAGCGGCGCAACTTCATCCATGTCTCCGATGTGGCCGCGGCCGTGGTCGCCGCTGTTGAGGCACCCCTGCCGGCAGAGCTGACGCCGCTGAACATCGGGACGCCGTGGGTGACGACGGTCGGCGAGATGGCGACGGAGCTGAGCCGCATGCTGGGCGGGCCGCCACCAGATCGTGACCGGCGACTATCGACTAGGCGACGTGCGGCACATCACTGCCGACAGTTCGGCGGCAGAACGCGTCCTGCGGCTGGCGAGCTCGGATCGATCTCCGCACTGGCCTCGCCAACTTGTAGTCGGTGTCAGGGAACGAGGACGAGCTTGCCGCGGACGTGGCCGTCGTGGCTGATCTGGTGCGCCTCGGCGGCTCGGTCGAAGGGGAAGGTCTGAATCTTGATCACCAGCTTGCTCTGTTCCAGCAGCTCAGCGGCCTCGGCGAGGGCCTTCATGGGCTGGCTGTCGGCGCTGCCGCCGGTCACCCGCGCGCCTGAGCTGCGGCGGCTCCGAAGTTTGCGATAGAGACGACCTGGGACGGCTCGGTGGCGAGGCTGATCAGATCCTCGATCGGTGTCTTGCCAACGGCGTCGAGCACAGCGTCGATCTTGCCGATCTGGAGCGCCCGCACCCGGTCGACCATGCCTTCGCCGTAGACCACCGGGATGGCGCCGATCTCGCGGAGGTAGTCCTGATTGGCCTCGCTCGCTGATGCGATCACCATGGCACCCCGCGGCCTTCGCGATCTGAGTCGCAGCCGAGCCGACCCCGCCAGCGCCGCCGTCGATGAAGAGCGTGGTGCCTTCGGTCACGCCCAGCAGCCGCAGCGACCCGCTCGGCTGTCTCGGCGACCACGCCGGCCGCCGCTGCGACGGCCCAATCCACCGATGCCGGCTTGTGGGCCCACGCATCGAGAACCGCATACTCGGCCTGCGTGTTGCTGCCCAGGCCGAAGACGTCGTCGCCGACCGCCACGCCGGTCACGCCTTCTCCGACCTCGTCGACAACCCCGGCGGCGTCGTAGCCCAGATAGCCGGTGCCCTCCAGCGGCTTGCCTTGCGCGTACATTCCCGTGACCGGACTTCCAGTCGAGCCGGATTCACGCTCGCCGCGCGTACCACGATGCGAATCTGTCCTGGCCCTGCGTGCGGCTCGGGGCCTCACCCAGGGTGATGACGTCAGGCTCGCCGTACTCGGTGAATTGCAAAGCCCACATGCTTCTCCTCCTCCTGTCCACGCGGGACGATCCGTGCCCGCAGAGATCCTTCCATAGGGCTATTTCTTGTCGACCTTCGCGGCCTCAGTGACACCGGAGAGGGCAGCGATGAACGCCTCCGGCGGCACCTCGACCCGGCCGACCATCTTCATCCGCTTCTTGCCTTCTTTCTGTCTTCTCGAGCAGCTTGCGTTTCCGGGTGATGTCGCCGCCGTAGCACTTGGCTAGCACGTCCTTGCGTACCGCCCGAATCGTCTCGCGCGCGATCACTCGCGCGCCCGATGGCTGCCTGCATCGGAACCTCGAATTGCTGTCGCGGGATCAGCTCCTTCAGCTTGGCCGTCATCATCACGCCGTACGAGTAGGCCTTGTCTCTGTGCACGATCGCGGAGAACGCGTCGACCGGCTCTCCCTGCAGCAAGATGTCGACCTTGACCAGGTCGGCCGGCTGCTCGCCAGACGGCTCGTAGTCCAGGCTCGCATAGCCCCTGGTCCGGGACTTGAGTGCGTCGAAGAAGTCGAAGACGATCTCAGCCAGCGGCAGCGTGTAGCGGATCTCAACCCGATCTTCGGACAGGTAGTCCATGCCGTGCTGGATGCCGCGACGGCTCTGGCACAGCTCCAAGATGGTGCCGATGTAGGTTGCCGGAGCCAGGATGGTGGCCTTCACAACGGGCTCGTACACCTCGGCGATCTTGCCGCCTGTCGGGTACTCCGACGGATTCGTGACCTCGCATCTCACTGCCGTCCTCCATGATCACGCGGTAGACGACGTTGGGCGCGGTGGAGATGAGGTCAAGGTCGAACTCGCGCTCCAGGCGCTCCCGGACGATCTCCATGTGCAGCAAGCCGAGGAAGCCGATCCGGAACCCGAAGCCGAGCGCACTGGAGGTCTCCGGCTCGTAGCTGAGCGCCGCATCGTTGAGCTGCAGCTTGTCCAGCGCCTCGCGCAGTTCGGGGTAGTCAGCGCCGTCGATCGGGTAGAGGCCGGCGAAGACCATCGGCTTCGGGGTCGGTACGCCGCCGAGGGCCTCGGCGGCGGGCCGGATCAGCGAGGTGACCGTATCGCCGACACGAGACTGCCGAACGTCCTTCACGCCGGTGATCAGGTAGCCGACCTCGCCAACTCCCAGGGATGCCGCCTTGGTTGGCTCCGGCGAGATGACACCGACCTCAAGCGTCTCGTGAGCAGCCTTGGTCGACATCATCAGCACGCGCTCGCGGTGCGACAGCGCGCCGTCCACCACTCGTACGTAGGTGACGACGCCGCGATAGGTGTCGTAGACGGAGTCGAAGATCAACGCTCTGGCCGGAGCAGCCGGATCGCCCACCGGTGCAGGTATCTGGGTGACGATCTCGTCGAGCAGCTGCGCCACGCCCTCACCGGTCTTCGCCGAGACCCGGAGCACCTCAGCTGGATCGCAGCCGACGACTCGGGCGAGTTCCGCGGCGTACTTCTCCGGCTGCGCAGCTCGGCAGATCGATCTTGTTGAGCACCGGAATGACGTGCAGGTCGGCGTCCAACGCCAGATACAGGTTGGCCAGAGTCTGGGCCTCGATGCCCTGGGCGGCGTCGACGAGGAGCACCGCGCCTTCGCAGGCGGCCAGTGATCGGGAGACCTCGTAGGTGAAGTCGACGTGGCCCGGGGTGTCGATCATGTTGAGTACGTACGTTCATCGGCTCCAGCGCCCGCTGCGGTGCCACGGATCCGCCACGGCATCCGGACAGCCTGGCGACTTGATCGTGATGCCGCGTTCCCGCTCGATGTCCATGCGATCCAGGTACTGCGCACGCATCGACCGCTCGTCCACCACACCAGTCAGCTGCAGCATCCGGTCGGCCAGGGTCGACTTGCCATGGTCGATGTGGGCGATGATGCAGAAGTTGCGAATGATCGAGGGGTCAGTGCAGCCTGGCGGCGGCGCGAACACTGGACTCACAACACCCATCCTCACGTGGTACCGCGAATTTGGCCCGTTTGCGACGCCGCTGGTAGCGTGGGCGGTTGCGTCTGCACAGCAGCGCCCACACCCATCACAGAGGAGTTCCAGAGGCCTGTCGTGGCGAATATCAAGTCCCAACTCAAACGAATCAAGACCAACGAGAAGGCTCGTCAGCGTAACAAGGCGACGAAGTCGGCGCTGAAGACCTCGATTCGTCGTTTCCGTGAGGCCGCCGACGCCGGTGAAAGCGCCAAGGCGAAAGAGTTGGCGTACGCCGCCTCACGCGCTCTGGACAAGGCTGCCTCCAAGGGCGTCATCCACAAGAACCAGGCCGCGAACCGGAAGTCCTCGATCGCGGCCAAGGCAGCGCGCCTGAGCTGATCACCGCTCTCAATCTCTACCGACTTGCCAGTTCGCAGGGCAATGGGGCCTGCCGCTGAGCGTGCTCGGTACCGAGCCGATCGCCGCTGACCGCTAGCTGCGACGTAGACGCGACACGCTGAGGACTGCTCGCTCTAGCGCGTACGCGGCATCGTCGGCCGCACCCTTTACGTCGGCGTCCGCCGCCGCGATCACCTTGAGCGCCGTAGCAAGACTGCCCTGATCCCATCCGCGGGCTTGCGAACGCATCGACTTGAGCTTCCACGGCGGCACGCCGACCTCGCGAGCCAGGATCCGCTTCTCGCTGCCCGCCGGCCGCGGTCATCGAGCTTGCCCAAGACCGCGGATACCTGAGGCCAGAGCGCTCGTGATGAGGACCGGAGCGACCCCCGTCGCGAGCGCCCAGCGGAGCTGCTCCATGGCCAGACCCGGTACGTCCCGCAAGCGCGGCATCTGCCACCGCAAAGCTGGTCACCTCAGACCGACCACCGAAGTAGCGGCGCACCTGATCGACGGTGATCGGACCACCGTCCCCGTCCGATATCAGCTGCGTCACCGCCGCCGCCAGCGCCTGAAGGTCGTGACCAACCGCGTCCACGAGTGCCGACGCCGCACCCGAGTCAATGGAACTACCTGCCCGCTTCACTTCGGCTGAAACGAACTGCGGCAGCTCCCAAGACCTCAGCGCCGCGCACTCGATGACCTCGACCCCGGCAGATTTCAGCTTCTCGAGCAGACGCTTGCCTTTCGTCCACCCCCGTGAACCACGATCACCGCAACATCGGGCAGCTGGGCACCGGCAAGGTTCATCAGCTCTGCATCCAGGTCTGGAGGCAAGTTCTCCAGCTCATGGATGACAACGGCGCGGCGGCTGGAAAACAGAGACGGACTGGTGATCTCGACGAGCTTGCCCTGATCGAGCCGGGGTGCGTCGATCTCTGAGATCTCGACGTCCGGCGTCTCTGATCGCATTTGATGACTTAGCGCACCAACAGCCCGATCGGCGAACAGACTCTCCGGTCCGCTAACCAGCACCAGCCGACCGAAGGGAGACTTGGACGCCACCACGCAGCACAGCATGCCAGCCCTGACCGACACCGTGGCGTGTATCGAACCTCACCCGCCCGCCGAGACGCCCGTGTTCCGCCCCGCAACACAAATCCAGATTCGCGCCTCCCCGTGATTGGTGTTGATATACATGAGCGAGACACTAGATAAGAGGCGAAAGGGGCGTCGGTGGTCGGCAAGTTGTGGACCTCCCTGTTCGGTCGGGTCGTTGCTGATCGGCAGCTCCGCCGACTGCTCCCGGCGAGCCGGAGCCGCGGGCGACCGCAGGAGCCAGCACTCGGCATGAAGCTCACCGGCGAGCCGCATCCCTCGGACCGCATGGTGACTGTCCAGCCAACACCGTCGCGGTGTTGTTCGAGCAGGACAGCACTCACGACTCAAGTTTGCGGGCGAGTATCTGACACCGGGTCTGCTTCCCTCGCTGCGTCCGGTCCAGAGTGCTCGCCGTCAACACCTGCACCGGTGGAGCTTGACGTCACCGTCGACCATCTCGTAACGATGGATGGCCATGACATCGAGCGGTGCACCGTACGAGTGACCGTCCAGCTGAGCGATCGCGACAGGTACGCGTCCTGTGGCTAGGCCTGGCCGCAGAGTACGGGACCGAACTCGAGTCACATCTGCTGGAGCGGGTTGAGAGCGAAGTAGCGATCGGGATGCACGCCGCGGTCAAGATGAATCGGCTCGCCGACCTGCGCCGTCAAACGGTGCAGCAGGAGCTCGCCGAACGTTGGCTGCCAAAGACATTCGCGAGCGGCGCCCTGGTACGTCGTGATTTCGATGTCCGCGAGATCGACTTGGCCGAAAGACGGCGCCACATCTGTCCCGATTCCGCAGACCAAGTCCCCGAGGGTAATCCCGGCCGTGACACCGCTGCGGTCTCCGGCGGCTCCAATTCCATCCCTCGCATCAAAGCGACGCGCCATGGAGTTGACCATGGATGCACGTCTGCGCCGGATCTGGCGGCGTATCGCAGAACCGGAGCTCCGAGGCATTGCCGGGGCGAAGATAGAGAATTCGGCCACCGTGGTCGCTGTCGTGGACCGCGAGCCTGGGGCCTATGAAGGCAGTCGGCTGCGGGAGGCCTTTGGGAGCTACTTCGAAGATCGCGGTCTGCATTTCGTAGCCGCTGTGGCTGATTCCTATGAGGACTTGGTTCGCGCCTGGTTCAAGCAGGTCGACGGCAGCCCTGGGCGATTGCTCTCGGTTCGATCCGTCGATGACGATTCCGTGCTGCGGATCGGCGTCGATCATGCACTGCGATCGGCCGAGGAGCGGGCAGAGGCCTCGTCCGTAGGCACGCAAGCGGATCGAGAGGCCTTACACCAGCTGGTTCCTCACGAGCGCGTTGAATTCGTGGCGGCGGACACGACGGGCTGATCCCATGAGCATGAGCGGCACCCCGTCGTGAGCAGGATCGCTTACACCAATCCGCAGGCGTGACGCGCCGGACGTGGGGTCGCTCGGACCCAGCTCGCCTGAGCGAGCCGAGGTTTCGCGAAAGATTCGGCAGGCTGCCACCATTCCACTGGTCATCTCCCTGGGAGCTCAATGGGTCTTCTTCATCAACTACTGGGTTCCTGAGGTCAGCCACTTCCCCGCCCACGACTTGTGGCTCACGCAGCTTGGCTCCGCTGGCCTCCGTCGCCCTGACCAGCGAGAGGGCAGCCCCAGGTGGAGGCCCAGAACGGTCAGTGGGGACTACCGGCGCTGGTGCTGCTGGTGTGCGCCTTTGCGCTGTTCTGGTTATCCCGGACGCGGCACTGGCTCGGTCGCACCGCCATGCTTGCCCCTGCCGCCCTCGGTTTGGTTGCCGCGCTCGCCATCGTCATCGGACTCGCCGTGCGCGGCACCTTGTCATCGACCATGGTCGGCGTGCTGCTGTTGATCACGTGGGTCTTCAGTGCCGGCTATGCCGCGCTCCACGGATTCCTCGACAACCTCGGCCCGCTGCCACCGAAGACGTGGCACAGCGGTCTGCCACTGCTCGTCCTGTACGCGATCATCGGCGCGGCCCCGACTGCGGTTGGGCGCTGGCTGTTCGCTCCCGAGTTGCGCGATGCCGCTGCGAGGCTGCAGGACAACACCGTGGCCATGAGCCGCGCAGCTCTGTGGACGTCCAGCTACGGTCTTGCTCTACCTCAGCGGTCTGCTCGTCGGCGTGGCTGTCTGGGTTGCCTACCAGGCGTGGCCGCCGCGCCGCGAGCGTGCCTTCATCGGTCGCAGCCTCATCGTGCTCGGCATCCTGATCATCACTGTCGCCATTGGCTGGCCGGCGACAACGCAGGCCAGCAAGAGAGTTGACCAGCTGACCTACGACAGCCCAGCTCAGGAAGTGCACTTCGCGTGTGGATCCTGGATCCTCGACCAACCCACGATCGTGCCGCTCCAACAGGGAACCGGCGAATACTTTGGTGATCACCGGCTTCACGTGCCAGACGGTGACGGCATTCTCCGGATATCAGCAGCTGTCCACGCACACGCTCCCGGTGTCGCTGTCACCGGTCATTGCGCGTACCCCGGATGGAGCCAGGATCTCGGGGCGTATCGTCGCGGCCCAGTACGGCGACGTCATCGTGGTTGCCGGCAGTGACCGTTTCGATGCGTCAATGCCAACGAGCTGCTGGGCATCGGCATCACCGACAGTGCCGAGCTCTGGCGCTACACCTGCTCGCATGGACCGCCAATGGGCGTACGGTTCGCCAACACGCCAGGTGGGGACAATCCCGCGGAGGGCCACATCACCCAAGGCGAGGTAGGTCCTGACGTCGTGGTGAACTGCGAGGGCCAGACCTTGCACATCAACCCTGCGACCGGGCCTCGCTGATCATGAAGTAGTCGCCCAGATGAGCACCGCGACGAAGGCGGTCCAGGCCGCGAGGTTTCTCGGCGGAATGTACCGCGAACGAGCGCGAGTGCTCTACTGGGCCCACGTCCGCGCATGATCTGTTCAGCCGCCTCAGCCTGCCAAATGGGCACACCGACCCGTACGAGATCTACGAGGAAATGCGGACGCGCGGCCCCATGTTGCCTACCCGGCTTGGCAACTACAGCACCACGAGCCACCGGTTGTGCAATGAGGTGCTGCGCAGCCGGAAGTTCGGACGCAAGCACCGAGGACGGAAGCGAAGACCTAGCCAACCAGGTCGCGCTCGACTTGTCACTGCTGGAACTCAACCCGCCCGACCACACCAGAATCCGGCGACTCGCAGCACCGGCGTTCACACCCGCGGCGGATGGCAGGCTATGCCGCCTCGGTCGACCGAGGCGATACCACAGCTGCTCGACCAATGCGAGCGCGATGGCGAGTTCGATCTGATGACCTCGTTCGCCTCGCCGCTGCCAATCGCCGTGATGACCCATCTCCTCGGGCTGCCCAACGATCCGGAGCGATTCCGGCGGCTGGGCTCGACTATCGCACGGGCGCTGGATGGCATCTGGTCGCTTCGGGCAGGCCCGCACCCTGGCCGCTGCTGACGCTGAGCTTCGCACCACATTCGCTGAATTGCTGGACCGTCGCGCCTCAGACCCTGGCGATGATCTGGTGTCGGCGCTGGTGGCTGAGCAGGGCCGGGCAATCAGTCCGGCGGAGCTGTCGGCTCTGGTACGGCTCTTGCTCATCGCCGGCTTCGAGACCACCGTGAACGCGATCGGTAACGGTATGCGGTTGGTTGTTGGCAGACCGTGAGCAGTGGGAGTTGCTGGTCGAGGACACGAATCGGCGCAGCGGCGGTCGCCGAGGAGGTGTTGCGGTTCGATCCTCCCGTGCAGCAGACCGCACGAGTGGCGCATGAGCCGGTCCAGGTCGCCGACGTCCTGATAGCCCGGAACCAGTGGGTGATCACATTGTTGGCGGCAGCCAATCGTGATCCAGAGGTCTACTCCGAACCAAACCGCTTTCACATCATGCGGGAGTCTCCGGCCGAGCACCTGGCCTTTTCCGGTGGGATTCACTATTGCCTCGGCTCACCGCTTGCCCGGTTGGAGCTGACTCAGGCGTTCCGCGCGCTGGCCGAGCGATTCCCGCGAATCCGGCAGACCAGGCCGATCACCATGCGACCCGGCACGACACTGCGTGGACCGCTTCATTTTCCAGTGGCTGTCTCGTAGTGATCATTGCTGGGTTACCGCAGCCAGTCGATCGCGGGCCAGCCGGACCGCGACCGAGCCGTCCTCATCGGTCCTCAGCACGGTCATCCCCAGCGATCGCACAAGCTGCAGCGTGCGCGGCGCCGGGTGACCGTAATCGTTGTCGGCGCCGGCACTCGCGATCGCGAGGCGGGCGTGCGTCGCCGCGAAGAACGCGGGATCCTGCTGCGCCGAGCCGTGGTGCGGGATCTTGAGGACGTCGGCCTGAAGATCAGCGCCGCTGTCTAGGATCGCCTGCTGACCGGGCGGTTCGACGTCGCCGGTGAGCAGCAGGCGCAGACCCGCGATCCTGACCATGATCACCAGGCTGCTGTCGTTCTGTCTGGAGGACTCATCCTGGTCGACAGCCACATGATCCACCGGTCCGATCACCAGCAGTTCCGCCTCGCCAACGCGGGCTCGGGTACCTATCGGAGGCGCGTTCACCGGAATTCGGTGTTCTGCGGCCTCTCGCCTGACAATCGCCGACAGAGGTCCTGGCGGTGCCGGCGGGCTCACCCACAGCTGGCCAACGCGACGGTGTTGCAGCACGCCGATCAGCCCGCCGACATGGTCGGCATGGAAATGCGTGATGATCAACAACGGCACCTCGGTGATCCGCAGCCGGTCCAGACAGCCTCGCATGGCGACCGGATTCGGACCGCTGTCCACCACGATCGCCCTGTTGTCACCCGTCCGAATCGCGATCCCGTCGCCTTGACCGACATCGCACGCAACAAAACACCCAGTCCCGAGGCGGCCAGCCTGGCTGGCGCGGAGTTCCACCCAAGCAGATGATCATGACACCCGCGAGCAGCAGCGAGAGCCAGGGCCGCGCGAGCACGTATGCCATCAGCAGGCCGAGCAGCAGCGAGCTGACACCCAGCCAGATCAGCGGTCAGCGGCCTCGCCGGCAGGTGCACCTAGAGCCCGGAAGTTGCGAACCCAAGCCGGCGATCCAAATGATCACCTGCGCGCACCAGGCAGCCCCGAAACCAGAACATGGCGGCCAGCGCTCCGCTGATCAGTGACGCTCCGGCTGCCGCAAAGCCCAGCACAGTCGCGGGGCCTACGAATGGACCAGCCAGTGCGTTCGCTGCGAGGCCCGACACGCTCACCCGTTCGGAAATCACCGCCACCAATGGGGTGGTGGCCAGTTGGCGCCGCGAGCGGTACGGCAATCGACTCGGCAAGGATGGGCGGCAGCCAGCGATTGATGATCACGGTCCAGCGTCGGGCCCACCAAACGATGCCTGCACACGCCAGGACCGACAGCGCGAAGCCGATCGACCGGCTGAGAAATGGATCCACCAAGAGCAAGATCATGCTGGCGACCGCGAGGTTGCGCACCCCGGCAGCGCGGCTGCCTGATCCGAGTGCGGCCAGGGCCACCAGACCCATCGCCGCTGCTCGCAGCACGCTCGGCTCGGTGCGACACAGAGCGACGAAAATGATCACCCCAGCCAGACCGACGACGCGCAGCCACCACCCTCGCACGCGGATCCAGCGCGCCGTTGTGAGCAGAAATCCCAGCAGCAGCGTCAGATTCGCGCCGGATACTGCGGTCAGAGTGCGTCAGACCCGTCGTTTGAAAGTCGCGTGTCAGCGCCGCGTCGGAGCCCCGAGGTGTCACCGAGTACCAACGCGGGCACCAACGCCCGCGGCTCCTCCCGACTGGTTGACAACTGCCTGCCGCAGGCCTGCGCGGACTCGTTCGACGAGACGAAGTCCGGCAGCCGGCGGTGCGACAACCACGCCTGTGCCGCGTACCCGTAACACAGCAGCCATGTCTGATCCTCGATCTGGTGACTCCATGCGTCCGTCCACGACGACCCGGCTACCGACAGGTATCCGTAGCCATTCCTCCACGCGCGGCCGCTGACGATCACCAGCACCGGAGCCCGAACCAGCCAGGACCCGCCTCGGCCCCTCGATCCGTACGATGGCGCAGCCCTCACGACCGCGGCGTCAGATGTCATTCCAGTTTCGGCAACTCGGTGCGGATCCGCACGAATCTCCACATCCGCCGATACCACTGCCTGATGCGTGGCCAGGAACGCGACCGGTCCATGACGAAGCCGATGCATGTCGACGACCGCCGCGCAAAGCACGCATGCGGTGACGAGAGCGACCGTCAGTGCCAGCGCCGAGCGACGGAGGGCCGCGACCGCCAGACCAACCGCCAGGCCAGTCGCGGCTGCTGCAATGCCAGCCGGGACCTCGGACGTTCCGAGCCAGGCAGACCCCCAGGACGCAGCGGCCAGTGGGCACCATCCGCACATCTGCCGGGCGAGCCGGTGCAGATTGTGCCGCAGATTGTGCCGCAGATTGGGCCGCAGATTGGGCCGCAGATTGGGCCGCAGATTGCCCGGCCGCAACCTCGCGAAACCGGCCAGCGGCTCCGCGACAAGTCCCTCGAATCGGGTACGCGCGATCAGCACGAGCCGGCGTGTCCACGTGATCACACTCGGACGTGCGGGGCGATCTGTGCATAGGTCTTGGGTCCGATGCCGTCCACCTCCTGTAACTCCTCAATCCGGCTGAACCGGCCGTGCTGCTGCCGCCAAGTGAGAATCGCCTGCGCCGTGACCGGCCCCACGCCGGGCAACTCCTCGAGCTGCGATTGATCCGCACGATTGAGATCAACAGCGCCCGTTGCCGACGGCCCCCTTGGCTGTGCCCGACCCGGCCTGGTCTCGAACCTCCCGCAGGCTCGCTCCTGGTACTGATCAGCACCTCGCTGCCCGTCGCTCAGCCTTCTGGCCAGGTTGAGCTCCCCGGGATCCGCTCGGCGAGTTAGTCCACCCGCGGCATTGATCGCATCCTGGACACGGAGAATTCTCGGGCAACCTGGATCAGACCTGGTGCCGGACGGCGCCGAAGATGTGGACGACGATCTTTGCAGCGCCCTTGGGCGACGGGGTGACCGACGCCATGGTTGGCGCGAACGTGGTTGACTCATGTCGCCAGGACTGGCGATTCGGTGACCACATCGCCAGGGCTGGCGACGGCGACCGGTCGGGCACGCAAAGCAGCCATCCGGCCGTGATCAGGCCGAGGATCAGCAACGTGCTGACCACCCCAACGTGAATCCGGCTGAACCGCCGCCTTGGCAGCTCGCCAGGACAACTTGTCCAAGCTCTCGTCCCGGAGCTCGTCCGAGCGCTCGTCGGGCAGCCCATACGGCAGGTTGGCTGGCAGGCTGTGTCGGGGCCGGCCGTCCAGCAGCTCGTCCGGGTCGCGCGCCTTGCGCGGCGGCCCGGTCGGCCAGGAACAGCAGCGACGCGATCGCTGATCAGCCGGGCGAGCTCCAGGTCCGCTCTCGATCGATGTCCCATATCGGGAAGCTAAGGGATGGCGACCTGATGTCGTACGGGCGCTGAGGAATCCGTGGACAGGGCTCGAAGCCCACTTGATCTTGGGGATAACGCAGCGCACCAGCTGGGCCAGCCGCGACGATTCACAACTCGTGGCGACACAACGATCCCTACGGTTCCAGGACCGACGTGCACCCCAAGCACTGCGCTCACCTCGGAGATCACCACATCGCCCGCGCGCACCTCGGCACTCAGCCGATCGACCAGCCGTCGGGCGCCATCGAGGTTGTCGAGATGATGGACTGCGACGTCAACAGCACCATTCAGCGTTCCCACGCGGGCAAGCGCCTCCACGCTCAATTCCTCGAGCCGGGTCAGCGCCTTCGACTCCGTCCTGACCCGCTCGTAGGGCCGGATCTCACCGTCAACGACGGTGAGCAGCGGCTTCACCGCCAGTGCGGAACCCAGCATTGCCGCAGCGGTACCGATCCGTCCGCCACGCCGCAGATACTCCAAGCTGTCGACATAGAAGTAGGTCGTCGACGCGGCCGCACGACGCCGGACGCTCGAGACGACCTCGAGACGGGGCGCCACCTGCGCGCGCCACCTCAGCTCCGGTCAGAACCGCAAATCCGACCGCCATCGCCAAGGTCATGGTGTCGACAACGACGATCGGGATATCCGCCGAGGCCGCGGCTACCTCCGCCGCATCGCAGGTGCCAGAGATCTTGCTGCTGAGGTGGACCGACACGATGGCGTCATAGCCGGCTCCAGCCAACTCCGCATAGGTGTTTCGATCACTTCCGGTGTTGGCCGTGAGGTGCTCACCTGCCGTCCTGCGCGCAGAGCGCCGGCCACCTCTCGTGGACGCACGTCCGATTCCTGGACGGCTGAGGTCGTCGATCACGACCTGCAATGGAATGATCGAGACGGCTGCCCGGGCAGCATCAGCTGGGTCCAGGGAGGACGTAGAGTCCGTCACCACTGCGACACCAGCCATCTGCTCAGCGTAAGACGTTGCCAACAGCCGATCGCAGACTCGGGGTTCGGCCCCGCCTGATGTCGGGAGAAAGCGAAGACCGAATGCGTGATCAGACCCGCCGCGTGTGGCGCGCTGGGCCAGCGACTCTTGTTCTGGTATCGATCTTCGCTCTGGCAGCCGGCGTTGCTATCCCGGTCCTGGCGTACCTGATCTACCAAAACGGCGGCGCGCTCTGGCTTACCGCACTGCTCATTGTGCTCACAGTGCTGGCTCTGCTGTACGCCTGGCGATTCGGTTTCCATCCGCGGCTCAGGGTCAGCGATCGAAGACGTCGAGATCATCAACCCGTTCCGTCGGTACAAATTCGACTGGGACGACATCACTGTGATTGCTCCCGGCGAGAACGGCTTGCTCATTGGCACCGAGGATCGTGCCGCGGAGGCGTGGTGCGTCAGAAGTCCAACTTTGCGAGCCGGCGTGGGCGGCTGACCAGGGCCGACCGGATCGCCAACGAGCTGCTCGACATCGTCGAGCTCTACGATCCTCCACTCGAAAATGAGGAGACCGGAGTACGCATTCGCCGCGCACGTCCCGACGAGAGCCAGCTGCTGACCAGGCTGGAACGCGCGGCGAGCGAGCCGGCTCTGGCCCATGTCTTCCCACCGGAGCAGCATCCATATCCGGTCACCGCAGTCGCGACCCGCTGGCGGCAACTGCTCAGCAATAGGCTGATGCACGCTTATCTCCTCGAAGTGGACGACAGCCCAGTGGGATACGTCGCCTTCGACGCAGACACCGTGCACCACCTTGGCGTTGTCTCGGATCACACACGACGCGGCTACGGCTCAGCACTGCTCGAGTTCGCCTGCATGGAGATCTATGCCGGCGGCGCCCGTGAAGCGTTCTGCTGGGTGCTTGGCCGACAATCACACCGCACGAGCGTTCTACCGCACCCTGGGCTGGAGTGAGACCGGCGAACGGCGCAAATCGGAGTTCCCGCCGCATCCTTTGTTGCTGCAAATGATGCGGAAGAATCCACATGCGCCTAAGCGAAGCCTCTAAGATAAAACCGAACGCCAGCATCGCACCCTTTGACAGTCGCGCGGCGCATCGCGGGGTGTCGATCACTTGCCGGCTTGCTGCGACCAGGCATCCTGGCGCGGTGACCATCAGTGCCCTCGCACCGCCGGGACGCGGCCTGCCGCGGACGCCTGGGACAGCCAGCCGTCGCGTCCTCGGTTCCAGGGCCTGCTCCTCAGCATCGCTGGGCTGGCGTTGCTGCCAGCGCTGGCGGCCACCGTGCTGCGGGTGTTCCCCGGCCGACGACCCAACCGCCCGACTAGCGGCGTTCATCCCCTACGGACTTCTCGGTTATCTCATTGCGCTGAGCTGCCTGCTGGTCGTCGTGGTGCGGGCCCGACACCGGCTGGTGCCAACAGTGATCACCGTCGGCGTCGCGGCGCTGACTGCCTGTCACCTGGCGTGGCTGGTGCCGCTGTTTGTCAATGATCATCGACCGGCCGCTACGACGGAGTTCCGGCTCATGAGTCTGAACATGTTCAATGGCGAAGCAGACTCCCGAGAAGTCGCCAAGCGTGCGGCGAATGCCGACATCGTGATCTTGGTCGAGGCGACGCCCGCGGCCCTCAGCAACCTGAAGCCATTCGGCTGGGACAAGCGGTTCCCGTACTCGTTGGGAGATCCGAAGGACGGCTTCACCAACACCGCGGTCTATTCGCGCTTTCCGCTGAGTCACAGCCAGTTGATCAACGACACTTCTTTTCAGCAATGGGTGACGACGGCTCGCGTGCCGAAGATCGGGAGTGTCCGGCTGATGGCTGTGCATCCCTGCAACCCGTATTGCGGTGGTGCGCTGGAGTGCTGAGCATCGGCTGCTACGCAAGAAGGTGATCGACAATCTCGACCGCGCCGTTGGTCGTCGCCGGCGATTTCAACGCAGTCGATGATCATGGACCGATGCAGGCCTTGCGACGCGTTGGGCTCAAGAGCGCCACCGACGTCGCTGGAGCCGGCTGGCTCCCCACCTATCCGGCGGACGGTCCGTTGCCGCCGTTGCTGCCGATCGATCACGTCATGATCAACAAAGAGTTGACTGCCACGTCGATGACCAGCTTCTCGATCACCGGCACCGACCACCGTGGCCTCTTCACCACGCTCGCGGGCGCACGCTAGGCGCTTGCGGCCGGACCAAATGCCCTAGCTCTGCATCGTAAGTTGCCGACGGTGCTCACGATGCGCTCAGCGCGCGACGATGCTGACCAGCTTGGGGGCTCGGATGATCACCTTGGCGACATCGCGGCCGGCCAGCGGCACGTACCACCGACTCCTCGGTCAGGGCTCGTGAGCGCAGCTCGTCCTCGCTGATCCCCGGCGGCACCTGCAGCCTGCCGCGTACCTTGCCCTGCACCTGCACGACACAGGTCACCGACTCGAGTCACCAGCAAGCTCGACTCCACCGTCGGCCAGGTCGCGTTCGCGACCGACGGAGCGTGGCCCAGCCGCTCCCACATCTCCTCGGCAACGTACGGCGCTACCAGGCTCAGCGCGACGGTGATCACCTCGGCGGCCTCGCGGACCGCCGGGTCGGCGGCGCCAGCGGATCCGTCCATCGCCTTGCGGGTGGCGTTGACCAGCTCCATGATCCGGGCAACCGCGACATTGAACCGCTGCCGAGCAATGGCCTGGTCGATGTCGGCCAGCAGCCGATGGGTCTCCCGGCGCAGCTCCACATCACCAGCGCTGGGTGGAACGCCCGGCTCGCTGGTCACCTGGTCAGCCAGCCGGTACGCGCGCTGCAGGAACTTCAGCGACCCAGCAGGCGACACATCGGCCCAGTCGATGTCCTCCTCGGGCGGGCCCGCGAAGACCACGGTCAGCCGCACGGCATCGACACCGAAGGCATCGATCTGTACCCCCAGGTCGACTCCGTTGCCCAGCGACTTGCTCATCGCCTTGCCCTGGTTGATCACCTGGCCCTGATTCAGCAACCGGCGCATCGGCTCCTCGAAGTCGACCATGCCCATGTCGCACAGCACCTTGGTGAAGAACCTCATGTACAGCAGATGCAGGATGGCATGCTCAACACCGCCGACATATTGGGTCACTGGCATCCAGCGGCGTACATCCTCCGGATCGAACGGCGCCTTCTCATCACCGGGCGAGCAGTAGCGGAAGAAGTACCACGAGGAATCGACGAAGGTGTCCATCGTGTCGGTGTCACGCTTCGCCGGTCCCCGCACGCCGGACAGTCGACATTGACCCAGTCGGTCGCCGCCGCCAGCGGTGATGTTCCCTTGGGGGCAGATCGGTGCCCGCCAAATAGGGCAGCTCAACAGGCAGTTGATCATCGGGCACCGGCACCTCCCCACATCGCTCGCAGTGGATGATCGGGATGGGGCAACCCCAGTAGCGCTGCCGGCTCAACAGCCAGTCCCGCAGCCGGTACGTGACCGCACCGTCACCGACGCCCTCCGCCTCCAGCTTCGCGGTGATCGCACGAACGCCGGCGGCCTTGTCGGTCAGGCCGTTCAGGATGTCGGAGTTGACGTAGGTGCCGTCGCCGGGCGTCGCGATGCCCGGTCGCGACCGGATCAGGTCCGCCGGTGGCGACCACCTCGCGTACCGGCAGCCCGAAGGTCCGGGCGAAGTCCAGGTCGCGTTGATCGTGAGCCGGAACGGCCATGATCGCGCCGGTGCCGTACTCGGCCAGCACGTAGTCGGCCGCGTAGACCGGGATCTTCTCGCCGTTCACCGGGTTCGTCGCGTGCACGCCCAGGAAGACGCCGGTCTTGGGCCGTTCGGTGGACTGCCGCTCGATCTCGGTCTCGTGCTTGGTCTGCTCGAGATAGTCCTCGAAATGCCGCACGCTGCTCGTCGCTGACCACCTCAGCCGCCAGCGGCGCATCGGGTGCGATCACGAAGAAGGTTGCGCCGTACAGGGTGTCGGGCCGGGTGGTGAACACCCGCACCGGTTCCAATCGATTCTCGATCATGAAGTCGACGTAGGCACCCTCGGAGCGGCCGATCCAGTTGCGCTGCATGGTCAGCACCCGCTCCGGCCAGCCACCGACCAGATCATCCATGTCGTCCAGCAGCCGCTGGGCGTACTCGGTGATCTTGAAGTACCACTGGGTCAGCAGCCGCTTGGTGACCACTGAGCCGCAGCGTTCGCACAGCCCGGCGATCACCTGCTCGTTGGCCAGCACCGTCTGGTCCTGCGGGCACCAGTTGACGTAGCTGGCCTTCCGGTAGGCCAGGCCGCGTTCCCGGAAGCGCAGGAACAGCCACTGCGTCCAGCGGTAGTACTCCGGATCCGAGGTATGCAGCCGACGAGACCAGTCGAAGCTCAGTCCGTAACGCCGGAACGACGTCGCCTGGGTCTCGATGTTGGCGTACGTCCACTCGGCCGGGTGCGCGTTGCGCTCGATCGCGGCATTCTCGGCAGGCAGTCCGAAGGAGTCCCAACCGATCGGGTGGAGTACGTCGTAGCCGCTGCAGCTTCAGGTAGCGAGCGACGACATCGCCCATCACGAACGCTTCCGCGTGGCCCATGTGCAGGTCGCCCGATGGGTAAGGAAACATGTCGAGCACGTAGCGGCGCTCCGCCGAACCGTCATCGGCGGGTACGAAGGTCCTGTTCTCCTCCCAGAACGCCTGCCATCGCTCTTGGGCGGCGCGCGCGTCGTAGCCGGTCCGCTCCGAGCGCGCGGCATCCGCCCGCTCGGCAGCCTCCTCCAGCCGCTCGATCTGCTCGGTCATGATGTTGTCTCGTCTCCTTGGCTGCGCATGGCTGCGCTCGCTGACCTGGACATGAAAAAGCCCCTCGCCGCCTTGGCATGAGGGGCTGCCGCGCAGGGTGTCCTACGCGGCTACATAAGGAGGGCAACGCGTTGCATAGCGTCAGGGTAGCGCACAGGCCCGTGGGAGCTGCCGTGGTTTCAGGGCCGCAAATCGTCACAAGCTGACATTAGTGTCAGAGCTGTGCGCCGGCTCACTCATGACCAACTCCGGCTCCGAGCACTTGCCAGGCAGTTTCCGATCATTCCCGGGCACGGCCCGATGCGGTCGTGGAGCTGTTCCGGCGGCTCGGACCGATCCAGTCCCAGGTGCCGCGGGCACCGTTTCTGACCATCTCCTCGAGGCTGCCTGGTGTCAGCTATGAGACCGTGTGCACGTTGTTCGAGGCGCATCGGCTGGTCAAGACCAGCAATATCCGCGGCACCGTTCACACCAGTGTGGCTGGACAATTCGGCTGCCTCGACGCCGTAGCCCGCACCACTCGAGCGGCTCAGGTGCGCAACGTGCTGAAGCTGCAACAGGTCACCCCAGAGCAGCTGACCGCAGAGATCGAGGCGTTCACCGCTAACGACTGGAAGCCACGCGCGGAGATCGTGTCGCACGCCCGGATTTGGCTTTCCGAACGTGAAGATGCGTGGGCGGCCAACGGTCCCGATCTGCTCTCAGACAGCCTCATCTGGGGTCACAGCGGGCTGCTTCGGCGACCTCGTGATACCCGCTGGGAAAAGCGCACCGACATCTATCACCGACGGGCGCGCAGCCTCCTGCCCGATCTGCGCGACAGCGATTTCATGGATTGTTTGACGATCCTCGTACGGATGCATCTGGGCTCGTACGGCCCCGCGCTGCGGCAAGATCTCGCGTTCTTCTTCGGCGCCAGCTTGGGTGGGGTGGACGCGGCGCTACGTCGCCTTCGCGAGGAGATCATTCATCTGCCTGGTCCGAACGATGAGGACTATCTCGATCTCGCCGACGCTACCGAAGACGAAGGGTCCGATCCCGGGCTGCGCCTCCTGCCTGAATTCGACGGGTTGCTGGTGGGCTATCACGGTCGGAATCGCACCCGATTCCTCACCGAGCAACAGCTGCCTCAGGTCTGGGCAAAGGTGAACGGCCTGTTTTCTCCCGTCGTGCTCTACGACGGTCATCTCGTCGCGAGCTGGAAAACGATCACCAAGGGCAGCCGCACTCGATATCGAGGTCACCATGCTCGATCCACATCCGGTGTTGGCCGATGACCTGTTCGCTGACCCGATCGCCGCGACAGAGCGGGTCCTCGGCATCAAGATCACCGACCTGCGGGTTCGCCCCCGATAGCCTGAGGCGGGCGAGAGGAGACTTCGATGACGTGGCTGGTGACCGGCGGAGCCGGGTACATCGGTTCCCACGTGGTACGCGCCTTCACGGCCGACGGCATTGCTGCAGTGGTTATCGACGACTTGTCGAGCGGGCATCGAAGCTTCGTACGCCCGGACGTTCCCTTCTATGAGGGCAGCGTCCTGCACAATGAGCTCCTCGATCAGATCTTCACCGAGCACACCATCTCCGGCGTGGTTCATCTCGCCGGCTTCAAATACGCCGGCGTCTCGGTGAGTCGGCCGCTGCACACGTACAGCCAAAACATCACGGGCATGGTCAGCCTGCTGGGGTCGATGGCGGCGCACGACGTCACCATGCTTGTCTTCTCCTCGAGCGCGGCGGTCTACGGCACACCCACCACGGACCTGGTCAGCGAACAGGCCCCGACGGATCCGGAGTCCCCTACGGGAGTCCAAACTGGTCGGCGAGTGGGTGCTCCGTGACCAGGCGCGGGCAACCGCGTCCAGTTCAGCGGCGCTGCGCCACACCTCACTGCGCTACTTCAATGTCGTTGGTTCCGGCTATGACGACCTGCGCGACACCAGCCCGCACAACCTCTTTCCGCTGATCTTCGAGCGACTCGTGGCAGGAGAAGTGCCCTATATCAACGGAGACGACTACCCCACTCCGGACGGCACGACGGTCCGTGACTACGTTCATGTCTCCGACCTGGCGCACTCACATCTCGTCGCCGCCAAGTCCCTTGCCGCAGGCCCGCCGTTGCAGCCCGTGTACAACCTGGGCAGCGGAACCGGGCTATCGGTACGCCAGATCATGGACGCCGTGGTTCGGGTCACCGGTATCGAATTCACACCAGTCATCCGCCCCCGACGCCCCGGAGACCCCGCTCAGATTGTGGCGACCGGTGAGCTCGCCGCACGTGACCTGCAGTGGGACATGCGGCACACGGTCGATGACATGGTCGCCTCCGCATGGGCTGCGCGCCAGGCCGCCGATAGGCGGAGATGATCAGCGAAAACTCGATCAGCACGGGGTCACCCAAGAAAGTGGTCACGCACGACACGGATCGGGCCGAATATCTTGCTGTTTCGACCGGTTTTCGGCTGGGGTGACCGAAACATGGCCGTCACATTGCCTTGCCAACTGTGACTCAGGCGTAACCGAACGCACGTTTGATGCAACACAGGGCTAGCAGAGTTTTGCGTACACCTCTGGCGTCCAGGATCCAGCCGTCTGAGGCTTCCCACCCGTTCCAGTCCCTGTCACCGAAAGAAGCGACTATGACACCACTCGAGATTGACACTGGAACCACCGCGTGGCTTACTGACCTCAGCAGCGCTGGTGCTGCTCATGACGCCGGGACTTGCGCTCTTCTACGGCGGCATGGTGCGGGCGAAGAGCGTGCTCAACATGATGATGATGAGCTTCGGGGCGCTGGCCTCGGTCGCCGTCATCTGGGTTCTCTGGGGCTACTCGATCGCCTTCGGAGACGACATCGGCTACGGCCTCATCGGCGATCCCGTTCAGTACTTCGGTCTGAATGGCCTCATGGGCGCCACTACTGAGGTCTCGTTCAACGACCAGACTGGCACCTACCCGGTGATGGCGTTCGTCGCGTTCCAGGCCGTGTTCGCGATCATCACCGTCGCCCTGATCTCAGGTGCGCATCGCCGATCGGGCGCAAGTTCAGCACCTGGATGATCTTCACCGTGCATCTGGGCCACCCTGGTCTACTTCCCGGTCGCCCACTGGGTCTTCGACTTCACGCTCCTGCCGGCGAGTCACGACGGTGGCTGGATCGCCAACAACTTGAAGGCGCATCGACTTCGCCGGTGGCACCGCGGTCCACATCAACGCCGGTGCAGCCGGTCTGCGCTCTGGCCCTCGTCCTCGGCAAGCGGCTCGGCTGGCCAAGCGCGATCCGATGCGGCCGCACAACCTGACGCTGGTCATGCTCGGCGCCGGCCTGCTGTGGTTCGGCTGGTTCGGCTTCAACGCCGGTTCGGCAATCGCCGCCAGGCACCACGGCGGCAACCGTCTGGGTGAACACGATGGTCGCCACCGGCGCCGCCATCCTTGGCTGGCTGGTCACCGAGCGCATCCGCGACGGCCATGCAACCTCACTCGGCGCCGCATCCGGCGTCGTCGCCGGCCTGGTCGCCATCACTCCGTCCTGTTCCTCGGTCATCCCGGTCGGCGCGATCATCGTCGGCGCGCTGGCCGGCGTGATCTGCGCACTCGCCATCGGGCTGAAGTACAAGTTCGGCTTCGACGACTCGCTCGACGTTGTCGGCGTCCACCTGTTCGGTGGCCTGTGGGGCACCCTGGCCGTTGGCTTCCTGGCGACCGAGCGCCGCTCCAGCAGGAGTCAACGGGCCTGTTCTACGGCGGCGGCTTCGATCAGCTGTGGCGCGCAAGCGGTCGGCGCGTTCTCCGTCTTGTTCTTCAGCTTCGATGCATGACCTTGCTCATCGGGCTATCGCTGCACAAGACGATCGGGTTCCGGCGTCAGCGAAGAGGAAGAGCGCGCAGGTGTTGACGAGGGCTCGAGCACGCCGAGACCGGCTACGATCTCGGCACGCTGGGTGCCGGCACTGCGCGGCGTGTCGCTACGCGCGGCTCGGCGCCACGTCAGGTCGAGGCGAGACAGCAAGAATGATCAGGAGGTGTCGGCATGAAGCTCGTAACAGCGATCATCAAGCCGCATATGTTGGATGAGGTCAAGACCGCACTCGAGTCCTTCGGCGTCGAGGGAATGACAGTCAGTGAGGCGAGCGGCTTCGGACGTCAGCGGAGGCCACACCGAGGTCTACCGGGGAGCGGAATACACCGTCGACCTGGTGCCCAAGGTGAGACTTGAGGTGCTCGTGGACGACGATGATGTCAAAGACATCATCGACGTCCTGGTCAAAAGCGCCCGGACCGGTCGCATCGGTGACGGCAAGGTCTGGTCGGTTCCGGTGGATGAGATCGTCCGCGTGCGAACCGGGGAGCGCGGGCTGGACGCGCTCTGAAGCGTGACCTAACCAGCGAGCGCCTCAACGTCGCGATCCGGTCCGCGTGGTCTTCCACGGCGGGGCCGGATCGTCGGCGTTTGATCACCGAGTCCGTCGAGCCAGCGCTGGTTGAGCTGTACGCGGAAGTGGGCGGCCCGGCGAGCGGGGGCGCCTCGCCGCCGTCGGCAGCCTGGCCCGGCGCGAGCTTGGCCCCCGGTCAGACGTCGATCTGGTGCTGCTGCACGACGGCAAGCACTCGACCAAGATCAACACGTTGGCCGAGTGATCTCTGGTATCCGCTCTGGGACGCGCGGATTCGAGCTTGACCACTGCCGTACGCACGCCGGCGGAATGTGCTGACGTCGCCGGGCGCGAGTTGAGCGCAGGCGTCGGGCTGCTCGACCTGCGGGTGATCGCCGGAGATGTCGACCTCGTCAGGGTGCGCGCACAGCGCTGCTGGACAGCTGGCGCGGCAACGCCCGCAAGCGGCTGCCCGGAACTGCTCGCCTCCCTCGACGAACGGCTGGCGACTTTCGGCGACGCCGCTTATCTGCTGGAGCCCGACCTCAAGGAGGCCCGCGGCGGGTTCCGCGACATGATCACTGCTCCGGGCGCTTGGCAGCCAGCTGGCTGACTGACCGGCCGCACGTCGGAGTCACGCGAGCCGTACGACCGGCTGCTTGATGTTCGGGACGCACTGCACGTCGCCTCGGGCCGCACCCTCGACAGGCTTGCTGGCCAGCGAAACCGACGGTGTGGCGACACCGGCTCGGCTACAGCCGAAGCTGGATGATCTGCGACCGCGATGTCAGCCTGGCGGCCCGCCGCATCGGCCATGCCGTCGATCTGACCGTGCGAGCAGCTCGCCAGGCGCTCCCCAGCATCGGGTGCTGAGCTTCGTCAAGCGTGAGCGGAAACCCGACTACATCCGGGCCGACCACGGCTTGATCATCCACGCCGGGCGAAGTGGGGCCGGGCGCGTTCAGCCAATCCCGCCGATCCCCTGCGTTGGCCTGCGTTCCGGTGCGCTCGCCGCGCAGCGCGGACTGGTCCTGCTCCCCGTCACAGCCGACAACCTCGGCAAGCTCGGCCGAGCGCTGCCCATACCGTGGCGCAGACCCGGCCCGGGAGGCGCTGCTCGAGCTGCTGTCCAGCGGCCCCAACGTCGTCCCGGTGTGGGAAGCCTCGACCTCGCCGGATGTATCGGCCGGTGGATCCCGTCCTGGGAATCGATCCGCGCTCGGCCGCAACACAATCCGATCCACCGTCATACCGTCGACCGGCACCTGGTACAAACCGTCGCCGAGGCGCAGCGCCATCTGACCCGAGTCGATCGACCTGACATCTTGCTCCTGACGTGCCTGTTTCACGACATCGGAAAGCTGCCCGGTGCTGGATTCCACCACGCCGAGCGTAGGGGCACCTATCGCCCGTGCGGCCGTCGAGACGATCGGCCTCAGCACAGCCGACGCTGCGCTGGTCGAGCAGCTGGTGCGACACCACCTCACCCTCGCTGCGCTGGCCACCAAACGTGATCACGCCGATCCGGCAACCGTTGACGCCCTCGTCGAAGCGGTGCAGGGCCGTGCGGACGTCCTTGACCTGCTGCGCTGTCTGACGGAAGCAGATGCTCGCGCAGCCGGCCCCGCCGCCTGGTCACCGTGGCGAGCCCAGCTGATCAACAGCCTGGCCGACCAAACCGAGGGGCTGCTGGTCGATGAGTCAACCCGGGTAGACGTCACCCAACTGGTTGATCTTGGTCTAGCTCGCTCCGGTACAACTCGACGGCAGGCCGCGGATTCGGGTGGAAAGCCAGCCAGGTGGGCGTACAGCTGGTGATCGCTGCAACCGACCGGCTGGGTCTGTTCAGCGGACACTGCGGGCCTGCTCGCGTCGCATTCGGTACAGGTGCGCTCAGCAGTCCTGCACACGGTCGAAGGAGTGCGCCGTCAACACGTGGCGAGTGGACAAGCAGATGACCAGTGACCTGCCCGACACTGCGTACCTGGTCAAACAGCTCACCGCCTCGAGGCGGGAGAAACCGGCATCCTGACGTCCGTGCAACGTCGGGAGGCCAGGGCTCACGGCAGTGGCGCGGCGTCCAACCCGTACGTGGAGCTGGTCCGTGATGCCAGCGAGACCGCGGCCGTGGTCGAGGTCCGACCGGCGACCGCGCAGGCTTGCTTTACGCGCTCGGCCGCTCCTTGAGCGAGATCAAATTGTCGATCCGATCGGCCCACATCAGCACTCTCGCTGGGCAGGCCATCGACACGTTCTATGTCACCGAGGTGGATGGCTCCGCCCCGAAGCGAAGCCCGCGCACGGATGGCGGTCGACGCACTGACCGTCGCGGCGGGAATCACGACTGCCACCGCGCCCAGCTAGCCATGCGTCGGATCAGGTCCGCTCGGCGATCAGGTCATCGACCTCTGCCGAAGTCGGCGGTTGCGCGCCGCGGCGGGAGCAGACGATCGATGCTGCCGCCGCCCCGCGTTCCAAAGGACGCTGCAAGCCCCACCTGAGCTTCACCCAGCCATCCAAGAAACCCGCCATGAAGGTGTCTCCGGCGCCGACGGTGTCGACGACCTTGGTGGGAAAGCCTGGGACTCGCGTGACGTTTCCGCCGGGCTCGACAGCAACTCCCCGCCTGGGCCGAGCGTGATCACGGCAAGACCCAGTCCGTACTGCTCGACCCACAGGCCGGCCACCTCGACCGGATCATTGCCACCTCGGCGGAGCCGCTCGCAGCCGCCTTGGCCAGGAATTTGATGTCCTCATCACTTGCCTTGACGATGCCCTGTCGCCGACCGACGACACGCAGCCAGGGCTGGACCTTTGCTCCAGTACGCGTCTGGGTCGGTGATCACGGTCGGCCGTACGTTGATGTCGTAGGAAACCCCGGCCCTGACATCGCGCATCCAATCGAGCAGCACCTCCGCGCCCGGGCTCACGACGCAGGACAAGGACGCGATGTGCAGCCAGGCGTCGCTGTTCAGCTCGGGAAGATCATCGATCTGCCAGCCGAAGTTCGCGGTGTCGTGGAAGTGGAACGTGTAGCTGGCGACACCTTGCTCATCAGAGACTCACCACGGCGATGGATGTGGCCTGTGAGGACTCAGTCGCAAGATCAAGTTTGACGTTCGCCTCGAGGATGTGCTGGCGTAGCTGACGACCGGAATGGCGTCCTGAGAGACCCGCCCCAAGAAATGCGTGTCAGCGCCAAGTTTGCCCAACGCGACAGCGGAGTTCATCGGGCCGCCAGCCGACAGGGCGAGCCAAGTCGAGCTGAACGAATCAGCGCCGCCTGCGTCTGCTTGCACCAGGTCGATCAGAGTCTCTCCGCAGACCACAAAGCGCGCCATGGACACAAACCCTAGTGGTTCTTGCGCCACCGAGGAGGCTTGCCGATGCAGTGAGCAGAGCTAGCTCCGCGAGTGGGGCGAGCTGTTTCTGCGACCTGCCCTGAACCTCACTTCCCAGCTCTCGCCAGATGGAGGGGCAAGGCGCGCGTTCGCTGATCTCTGCGAGCAATGTGCCCATGGAGTAATCCGGAGCGACAACCGCCAGGCGCCCGCAGCAACAGTTCAGCAGCGCACCATCACCGCCCAGCCACGCTGCCATCCCCAGTAGGCACAGCGGCGCAGCGGCCAGCGTAGGAGGCACTCGGGCTACCACAGCCCCCACAGCCGGACATGATCGTCCGCGTTAGCAGGATTGATCAGCATCCAGGCCTGATCCCGCAGCTCGATGCGCCTCAGCGTGAGGCCGAGCAGCAGACACGTTCTCTCATCGAGCGAATTCGGGTCCTCCACCGCGGTATCCAGCATGCTCAGCATGACGCGTGCCGCTGCTCCGGCCTCGTCGAGCTGCTCGATCTCGCTGGAACAGCGTCTCCGTAATCGACTGCAACCGTGGCAGCTCGGCTGGCGATGGGCCCCCGATAGAGGCCTCGAGCTCCTCTCGGTTGGCACGGGTGACCAGTCCGGCAAGGACCGCCGCCGCAGCGAGCGGATGGGATGTGAGATCGAGCGGCGTACCCGCGAGTGGGCAGCACTCGTCTCCGCACGTCAATGACCACCACCGGCCGTGCCCGACGATAGAGCACATCGGTCAGATCGTGCTCGGCAAGCAGATCCATCAGCCGGGTCAGCAGCCGGTTGGCGGACAGGGCGGCGGCACTGTACGCGACCAGCGCGAGCGCCTGAGACCCCTCCCCGTTTGGCTACTACATCAATCTGCTCGGCAAGCTCGTCGCCGGCCTCCGGCAGCAGATCCATGCGTGCGGTGAGATGCACCCGACCGGACTTCACGAACACTGCAACGAGGGACTCATCGGGGTGGAATCCCAACAGGTAAGGAATGACCGCAAGAAGATCGTCGGGTCGACGGACTTTGAGCTGAGTCGGCGTCTGCGGCCGTTCACGATGCTCGGGCGCAGCTTTTCGTGCGGTGCTTCGGTGTCGTTCAGCTTCTCCGTGCCATTGATTTTCCTGTGCGTTGATTTTCGGTGTGCGGTTGACTTCCTGCGCGCCAGCTGCCGGCGCGCTGCTTTGTTGTGTGCAGATTTCCGAGAGGATGACATGTTGAAGCTTGCGGATGCGAGACCGAAACGTGCAAGCTCCACCTGCAAATCTGTGGACAGCGCTGGCATCCCCAAGTGCACGCTGTGGAAAACCCCAGATCTGCAGGGGTCGGCAGGGAGCGAATCGTGCGCTACCGTAAACGGAAATGGACGAGCCCAGCGGTTCAGAGAGTACCGGCATGGGACCGACGCCCAGCGGGCCGTCCTTCGTCCCCTGGGCGCCCGCCCCGGGTGACACGCCGCCCAAGATGCCGCCCTACCCGGCCCCGCGGCGTCCAGCGGGATCGCCGCAAGGCGTGGATCGCGGCTTCCGACTGTCATCACCGGGGCCGTGATCTTCATGGTGGCGCTCGTCGCGTTGGGGTAGCCAGCTATGTCGCCCACGTCGCCGATACCCAGTGTGAGCGCTCCGGTCGTCAGCAAGCAACCGGTTCCCCAAGTCAGCGCTCAGGGGCGACCGGATTGAATTCACCACCAGCCAAGGGAGCGGCGAAGCTGATCTTGCTCAGGCACTCGTGGGTGACCTACGGGCAGGCGCCGCCGACGTCAGGCAGCTATCTCCGCGTCGAGGTCGAGCTGATCTGCGACTCCGGCTCGGTCGACTATGACCCGTACAACTTCCAGGTGTTCGACGAAACGGGTCGGCTGTTCGAGACCGCGATCGAAGGCGCCGGAGACTCCATGCTGGAGACGGGCACCCTGCACCCCGGGGAGCGGATTCGCGGCACGATTGCATTTGACATGCCACACAGCGAAGCAACTCTGCTGATGAGCGACGACACCAACCAGACGGTTACTGCACTCAAGGTGCCTGACTAGCCCGCACCCGCGTACCCGGCGTCGCCAATAGGCTCAGCGCATGGCCCAGCTGGAGGAACGGCACGTCCGAGGCTGGGACGTCCTCCGCCTCTCCACCGATGCGCTCAAGCGCGGACATCATTCCCGCGCTCGGCGGAACGATCACGTCCTTGAGGCGCCGGGTCGACGGCGCAGCGCTGCTGTGGTCAACGCCCTGGGGATTGCGTCCACGCGGAGCCGGCTCATTGCCGGGTACGTCGAGAGCTCAGATGATCGACAGTCTCGCAGGCGGCTGGCAGACGCTGTTCCCCAACGGTGGCGAGTCGGCTTTCATCCACGGGGTCGACTGGGGCGACGACGGGGGAAGCCCGGGTGACGTGGCTGGATTGGGAGTTCACCGGCTCCCTCGCTGCAGATGGGCGGCCGGCTCTATTCGCTCGCCGTTCGAGATCACCAAGATTGTTTCGATGCGCGATCATAGAAGTCACGGTCGGCGAGACAGTGCGCAATGTCGGCCGTGAGCGTATCGAAACCATGTGGGGCAGCCAGCTGATGCTAGGCGGAGAGCTCCTTGGCCCCGAAACCATCGTCGACGCCACCGCGGCAGTCGTACGGCCTGACCCCACATCAGCACCGCTGCAAGCTACGACGATCTGATGCCATGGCCACGATCGCATGGCGCCGACTCCATGATCAACTTGAGGCTGCTGCCCGGTCCCGACGCCGGAGAGACCAGACTTGCTCTATCTCAGCGACTTTTCCCAACCCTTGATCAGGATCGGTCGGCCGTCGCATCGCCTTGCGGTCGAGCTGGAATGGGACGCCGACGTCTTCCCCTACGTCTGGTATTCGATGGAAGCTGGTGGGCGCAGCGACTTCCCGTGGTACCGCGACCGGATACTTTCTGTCCCTGACGCCGTGTACCAGCTGGCCTGCGCACGGTGTGCATGACGCACGTCGCGTGTCCGACAGCACGGTCTCTGATCGATCCCAGGGAAGTTCTGACCAGCCGGATGTCACGGTCCGCGTGGAGCCGCTGAGCTGATCAGCTCCTGAAACCGATCAGCCCTGAAACTGATCAGGCAGGCCTAGAGCTGATCTTGCGGCTCAGCGCGCGTTCCTTGCGGATGACCAGCTTCAGGCCCGACCAGATGTGATCGATCGCGCATACCTTGACGTCAACCAGGTCGCTGGTCGGCAGCACGATCTCCCGGATGACGTCCTCGGTCATGTCAGTCTCGATCTTGCTCGCCCGCTTCGGCCAGGCAACCCAGATCATGCCGTTGGGTGCGATCGCCGAAGTCAAGGCGGGCACGCGGGCGGCGAGGTCCGCTTGGCGGGTGACGAAGATCAACACCAGATCGCGATGGCCGGTCAGTCGCCGGCTTGTCGTCACGCCCTCTGGCAGTTCGCCGAGGATGTCATCAAGATTTGGCGGCGCATGGAGAACCGCCATAGACATGTCCGGCTTGATGCCGAGCTTTTGCGGCAATGGGGTGCCCGAGTAACCAACCGTCACTGCTGACCTCTCGGAGTTGTCGGCTGCACTCCCGGTGGCAACCTACGTACCCGTAGATTGCCTGCGGTCTGCGTAGGTTGCAACACAGTGCAAAACCGTCAGGAACCAACGTGAACATAGGTTGCCGACAAGGGCGTGGCGGAAGGCTCGCTGGTAGATCACCGGGGCGTCGTGCTTGACTCTGCGACGTGACTGAAGTCGAGGCAACGCACTCCCGGCGAGCCGCGACCCGGCGGTCTGGCGAATCGCCTCAACTGGCTGCGAGCAGGTGTGCTGGGCGCGAACGATGGCGATCGTCTCGGTAGCGGCAATCGCGGTCGGCGTGGCCGGCGCAACCCCGCAGCTCTGCGCCGATCCTCGCCGCATCTGTTGCCGGATTGGTCGGCGGCGCGATTTCTATGGCGCTCGAGAGTACGTGTCGGTGAGCAGTCAACGCGACAGCGAGCGAGCGTTGATCGCCAAGGAGAAGGCGGAGCTCGGCAACCATGCCCCGCGAGGAGCTCGCGAGAGCTGACCAAGCTGTATCAGGACAAGGGTCTGAGTCCGCAGACCGCACGCGTGGTGGCGGAGGAGCTGACAGCGAACGATGCGCTCGCGGCTCATTTGGAGGCGGAGCTCAACATCGATCAGGCTGACATCGTCAGCCCGTGGCGGGCTGCGTTTGCCTCGGCGGTCGCGTTCCTCATCGGGGGTCTGCTGCCGATCTTGGCCATCATCATCTTTCCCGCGTCGCTGCGGGTCCCGGCGACATTTGTGACTGTCTTGATCGCCCTGGCGATCACGGGCGCGGCCGGCGGTTACCTCGGTGACAGTCCGATGCTGCGTCCCATGGTCCGGGTCGTGCTCGGTGGCGCGCTGGCGCTCGCGGCGACCTTCCTCATTGGTCGCCTGCTCGGCACCACGGTTCTGGCCTAAGCGATCTATGCGACGGCCATCAGCCATCCGACACGCGCTGCGTACGCCCGCGCCCGATCAAGCCAGAGTGCCAGCTCCGCCCCTGACCGGCTGCCGCGCGGATTGCGGCGATAGGTCCGCGAGCCAAGCGGCGGTAACCAGCGCGCGTACGGCCTGGATGGCCGGATAGAGCCGACCCGGTCCCCCAGCTCGGCGGTACCCCAAAGATCAGGTAGTCGATCAGTTGCTGCGACACTGCGTGCCACCGACCCGATAGCCACGCAATGGTGTCAACGGCGGATGCCAGATCCCACGCGGGATCTCCCAGGCCCGCCTGCTCCCAGTCCAGGAATCCGACCCGGAGCGCAGGGTGGCGCTCGACAATAACGGTGTCGGCGCCCAGATTGCCGTGAATGCAGTGCTGCTCGGTCCAGCGCTCATCAACTTCCTGGCTGCCGCGGCGCGGAGGTCGGGGGAGGACTCATAGGCCTCCAAGACTGCTGCGTACCCCGACCCCCTTGCCACGTCCCTCACCGAGGGCATCAGGTGCCGTGGGTTCAATGCCCACGGCCGCGCGCGCGAGCGCTCGCCGGCGAGCGGCGCGTCGACATCGTGTGCAACGTAGCGATTGCGCGCGCCCCATGCCTGGCAGATCTGGGCCAGCTCGGCAACAGTGCCATCGCTGCTGAGCAAGATCAGCGCCACCGAATTGGCCTGCCTGCGCCACCAGTTCTCCCGGCACATAGCATCGCAACGTCCAAGCTCTCGTGCTTGGCGGTGTTACCCGTCAAGACCTCAAGTGATCAGAGGCCCGGAGCACCCGAGCGTGGATACGGCTGGCATCGGTTCCTCACAAGGAATTCGTAGGCCGGCCGCTGGAGGGTTTGGCAGGCTGCGCTCAAAGAGTGACCGGCGGCGGCAAGGTTTCTGCCGCGACGGCGCGCACGCGTCAGGTTGCTCGGATCTCCGGTCCGCCAGGGGATCCAGCGGATGATCGGGATCGACGCGCTCCGGTCTCTCGGGCGGGTCCAGCGGGCGCTCGGGGTCGACGCCTGGCTGAACTCTCGTCAGGCGTGGCCGGCGGCGTGTCAGGGTCGACCGCGAGGCTCAGATTCCTGGGACATGAGTGGTTCTCCTCTCGCCACAACGTCGGGTGTCAGGTTCCCTGAACGTCGATATCAGGTTCCCTGAATCCGTTCAGAGCCGGATCCGACTGGAGGACTTCGCCCACGGTTGCAGCGTCTGACTCGATGGGTCTGTGGAACACTCGGTTTGGGTCCGGCATGCAGGCTGGACTCCGGATCTGGTCGCCCGACGGGCCCGCCTCACAAGGAACAGGGACCTCACAAAACGGGGACTCGGAAGAACAGGGAGAGGTGAAAGATGGCGGATCGGACGGCGCCGCGCCCTGGCTGGGCCGCCCTGGTGATGCTGCTCCTGCTAGCCGGACTCTGGGTCCTGGAGTTCCTTGATCAGCTGAGCGGCAACGAGCTGGATCAGCTGGGCATTCACGCGCATGAAGTCGATGGCCTGCCCGAGATCTTCACTGCGCCGTTCCTGCACGCTGGATGGGATCACCTGATCAGCAACTCGCTGCCTTCGTGGTGCTCGGGTTCCTGGTGCTCCTCGGCGGCCTGGCCCGCTGGCTGGTCTCCTCGCTGGATCGTCGATCATCGTCTCTGGCCTTACGGCGTGGTTCCTACGCCGCCGCACACGATCATCCTCGGGGCCAGTGGCCTCATCTTCGGCTGGCTGACCTACCTGCTCGCCCGCGGCATCTGGTCGCGACGTCCAGCGCAGATTGTGCTGGCGGCACTCGTGCTGCTGGTGTACGGCGGACTGATCTGGGGCATCTTCCCCAGCAGTGCCGGCATCAGCTGGCAGGCGCCATCCTCGGCGGCGCCATTGGTGGCGTGCTGGCGGCGTGGCTGCTGCATCGGCGCGCAAGCCGTCAGCTGGTTACCACGGGACCTGCCCGCCGCTACTAACCGCAGCTCTAGGAAATTCGATCTGGAGGACCTGTTCGGCGTCCAAACCCCGCAATGATCAGGATTCTGGGCGTAGGCTGGGAACCCGTCAGTGCAGCAGCCGGTAGAACCGAAAGAAGCCAAACTCTTCGATGGGCAGTACCTGCACCGATGTGAAGCCGGCTCGATTCGCGTAGTCGGTGAGAATTGCCCGCCGCATGACGGTTCCCGTCCCCTCTGACGGCGTTGACGACAGGCCGTCGGGAAGGCAGATCAGCGTGCTGTAGCCGTACATCGCCTGCTCCACCGGATCACCGGGTGCGGTGAAATCATCGGCAACGGCCTCGTCCATGATCACGACCAAACCATCGGCCCGGACGGCCTCGTGGATCGCTGCCAGTACGCTCAACCGGGCGCGGCATGTCGTGAACGCACTCGAACGCGAAGGCAGCATCGAACGGCCCCGAACTCGCTCAGCGACTGCCCCTGCGCGACGCGGAAAGTGGCGCGATCAGCAACCCCTGCGACTTCGGCGTTGGCGTTCGCCGCCTGAATCGAAGGCGCGTCGACATCGACACCGATCACCGCTGCCGACGGGTACGCGCGGGCCAGCGCGATCGTTGACCAGCCGGCACCGCAGCCGACATCCGCGATCCGCGCGCCCTCATTCGCCAGCACTGCCTCGACTTCCGGCCACCGATGGAGCGCAGGTGCTAGCGCAGACTCAAACCAGGGCCTGTTGAGGGCAGCCTGGGAGTCGCGGGCGTTGTCCCCCAGCTCGGCCCAGCTCACACCGCCGCCGTTCCGGTAGCGCCTCCAGCAGCCTGTCCAGCTGGGCGCCGACGGCAGCCAGCATCTGTGGCAGCGCACCGAGGTAGCTCAGGCTGTGACGGATCTGTCAGCACTCTCAGCGGCTCCAGGTGGCAAGGCGTAGCGTCGCTGCAGCCGGTCGCCCCCGCCGTCGTCAATGACCGTGACGTTGCCGTAGACGGCCTGCATCTCAAGCCACTCAACGGCGTAGCGCAGCTGGGTTTCCGTACGCTCGGCCAGCTCGGCGGGAGTTGCCGGCGCCTCGGCCAGCGCGTCGAGCCAGCCCAGGCGCTCGCCGAGATACAGATTCAAGGTCTCCATCGTGCCGAGAGCGGCCTTGAAGACCTTCTCGGCAAATGCCGCCTATTCATGGCGGCGGGCTGCGCGTCGTTGAATTGCTCGTTGTTCAATGCTCGCTCCGCTCGCTGCGGATCGCGCCCGAACCCGCCTACTTCGTCGTCGCTCGCCGACGAAAAGCGTGTCGGCTCACTCCTCTGCAGCACACGCGGCGCGCGATCCGGTGTTCGATTGCTCCACTCGCTGCGCTCGCTCCGCGCGGATCGCGCCGGAAGGCCGCCTCCTTGTCGTCGCGCGCCGACGGAAAGCGTGTCGGCTCCGGCTCCTCCGCAGCACGGCGGCGCGCGATCCGGTTTTGCAGCGTCATCTTCGATTGCTCCTCCGGTAGCGGAGATGGGCGGGTCGTACCGGAAACCAGCATGCCTCACGGCTACGGTTGAGCCGCCGGTGACAGCAGGGCAATCCTGCTCAGCGCTCGAGGAAGGACTGCTCGTGTCAGATCCGATCAAGGTAGCGGTTCTCGGATTCTGGCACGTGCATGCAGCCGAGTACGCCGGGCTGGTCCGCCAGCATCCAGAAACCGAGCTTGTCGCCGCTTGGGACGACGATCCTGCTCGCGGTCGAGCCTCGGCAGACGCCATCGGGACGCCTTTCATTGACGACCTCGACGAGCTGCTCGCCGGCGACATCGACGCGGTCACCGTGACGACCGCCACCAGCGCCCATCACGCGATCATGCTTCGCGCCGCGGAAGCCGGAAAGCACATCTTCACCGAGAAGCTCCTGGCACCGACCGTTGCAGAGGCCGAGGAGATCATTGACGCCGCCGACAAGGCCGGTATCGCAGTGATGGTGTCGTTGCCGTGGCTTTATCACGGATACACCCGGGCGATCCTCGACAAGCTCAACGAGGGGCAGCTTGGCGAGCTGACCTATTGCCGGATCCGGCTATCGCATGATGGCGCTATCGCGGGCTGGCTGCCGGAACGCTTCTATGACCCCGAAGCCGCCATCGGTGGGGCACTCAGCGATCTCGGATGCCACCCGGTATACCTCACGCAGCTGTTCCTCGGCGCCGTCCCAGCCACAGTGAGCGCCACGTACGCCTCGCTGACCCAGCGTCCGGTCGAGGACCAGGCCGTCGTCACGCTCGGATACCCGGGCGGCGCGATCGGTGTCATCGAGACCGGGTTCTTGAGTCGCGACCCGTTCACCATCGAGATGCACGGCACAGCGGCCAGCCTCGCGTACGAAAGCCCGGGAAGCGCGCTCCGGCTGCGTGACGCAGGCTCAGACACCTGGCAGTCGCTCGCGGTGCCTCCGGACGATCCTGACGCCGTGAGCCAGTGGGTGGCACACATCCGCGACGGCACGCGAGCCGAGGACAATCTGACTCGGGCGGTCGAGCTTACGAGACTGGTCGTTGCGGCCAACACCGCAGCAGCCACCGGCAGCACCATGAGCTATCGGATCAGTGCCGTATGAGCACGATCAAAGTTGGCGCGGTCGGTGGTGGCGGCATCCTGGGAGCTCATATCCGCGGTTACCGCGCCTACGCCGACGTGATCGAGGTGACAGCGGTTGCTGATGTGGTGGCCGAGACCGCCCAGAGACGCTCGACCGAACTCGGTGCCGCGGCGTACACCGACTTTCGGCAGATGATCAGCGAGGCTGACCTCGACGCCGTCGACATCTGCCTGCCGCACCACCTGCACGCTGACGGCCATCGTGGCCGCTGCTGAGGCAGGCAAGCACATTCTGTGTGAAAAGCCGCTCTGCCTCACTGTGGAGCAGGCCGCAGAGGTGCAACGGGCGGTGAGCGCCGCGGGTGTGACCTTGATGTGTGCCCACAATCAGCTCTATCTGCCCGCGGTGGCCAAATCCAAGCAGCTGCTGGATGAGGGTGTTCTCGGCAAGGTCTACGAGGTTCACACCACCGACTGCTTCTACAACGACTTCGACCCGCAGAACATGGGCTGGCGCGCAAACACGGCCACTAGCGGTGGCGGCGAGCTGATCGACAGCGGTTACCACCCGACGTACCTGATGCTGCACTTTGCGGGAGCCTCACCGGTCGAGGCCACGGCCCTGCTGTCTCAGCACCGGCTGAGTTTCATGGAGGGCGAGGACTCGGCTCAAGTTCTGGTCCGCTTCGACAATGGTGTGCTCGGCCATCTCGTCACGAGCTGGGCGTACGACGCGCCGCCGGGCACCGAGAGGTTCTCGGTCGTCGGGGAACGCGGCTCGCTGCGCAGCGATGGAAGATCGCTGACAGTAACGCTGCGCGGATCGGGCAGCCAGACCTACGACTTCGAGGACGTCGACACTTACGCCTTTGAAATCGGCCGCTTCGCCGACTGCTTGCGCTCTGGCACGCGTCCGCTGCACACCGAGAAGGAGGGCATCGACGTGCTCTGCCTCATCCTGGCGGCGTACGAGGGTGCCCGCAATCGGACGATCGCGCCCGTGTTCCGCGATTTCTGACCGAAGTCGCTTGGCTAGGCGACTGAAACGAGCCGATCGGCCTGCGGTATCGACTCTCCCAGAGTCTGGGCGAACGCCGCGTGGAGCGTCTCGGCGGCGTCGTAGGAGGCTGTCTCGCTGCTCCACGTGACATAGCCATCTGGGCGTACCAGGACAGCACCATCGTCGGCGAGCCGGTAGCGCTCGGTCAGAGTTCCAGTCGGATCGAACACGTCAGTACCCACGGTCAGCACCTGAATTGGAGGTCCGGCCGGAAGAGCGGCTGCCGCTGCTCGCCACGCCTCGCCTGCGGCGCCGATCAGCAGCGTAAGCCTGCCGTCGAACAGGTCGATGGTCGACAGACGCTTCCCCTGCACATCCACCCACGCATGAGGAGCCCGACTACCAGGTCGCGCCCGCTGGCCGATGTCTTCGAAAGGCAGCTCGCCGGTGTGGCCGCCAGCGATGACTGCCGAACTGTAGGTGACGCCGAAGTCAGCGGCCAGCGCGGATTCTCCTGAGCTGCCGATCCCGGTCTCCATCGACCGCGCCGCATTACGCCGACCAACCGGGCCGCGCTCGTCCTGATAGGACTCCAGCAGCGCCTCGTGGGCCCAGCCACGGGCCACCCAGGCAAGCTTCCATCCAAGGTTGTGACCGTCGGCGATGCCGGTGTTCATTCCCTGTCGCGCCGCGCGGTGTCGTACCGTGCGCGGCATCACCGACCAAGAAAGCCCTGCCGGACCGATAGCGGGAGCGCCACGGCCGCCGAGAAGTCCCAGCGGAAGGTGGCCTGAATGTTCAGTGCGAGGTCGGGCACGCCGGCCGCCGTCCGGATCCGCTCAGCGAGGCGCTCCGGCGTCCACCAGGCAGCCGCCTCCGGCACGTCGGACTCCAATTCCATGTCGTAGACCCACCGGCCGGCGCCGGCTGGGCACGAAGATGCCCTCGACCTTCGGTTTCATCACCACGTGCAGGACGCATAGTCGGTGATTCACCGACGGCGCGAGATCCGCCTCGAAAAGGGTGGCGAGGTGGCGACCCTCCATGCCCAGCGGCTCTAGCTCGACACCAAGCTGTTCTCTGAACCGGGCTGCGCCGGCCGTCGGCTCCAACCAGGTAGCGGGCCCGCACCCGGTAGCAGCAGCCGCCGTCCCGGGTGCGCAATTCCGCTCGTACCAGATCGTCGTCCATGGTGAACGACACCAACTCGGTGCCGAACCTCGACTCACCGCCAACATCATGAAAGTGCTGAAGCAGGATGGGTTCGAGATAGTCCTGAGGCACGACCGCTACGTCTGTCGGGCTGACGGTACGGCTCAAGCCAAGGGGCGGCAAGCCGAGCGAGACCTCCCGCGCCGGCTGGGACAGTGTCTCGGCAGATGGCCATCGTCATCGGCAGCGCCATGTCAGCGCTTCGGACCTGATCCTCCAAGCCCCAGCTGCGCATGATCTCCATGGTCCGGCCGCGGATTCCGGTGGCCTTCGGAAAGATCGAGACCCCGATGTGCTTGTCCACCAGCAGTACGCGAGCACCAGAGCGGGCCGCGGCAATGGCGGTGGTAAGACCTGATGGTCCGGCTCCGATGACCAGGACGTCGTAGGTGGCGTGCGGCTGGTTCATGGCCCTGTCTCCTTCACCGAGGTAGTCGATGACCTTCAGTGTTGGGGCTGGCCGGCTCCCACGGATCCGTAAGTTGATTACGGAGTTAGCCGGTCGAGGAAACCACGGAGCTCCTGCCGACTGTGACATCCAGTCCGTGCCAGCAAGCTGGACACGTGCGTCTCCACCGTGCGCGGTGAGAGGTAGAGCCGCTGCGCAATGTCGGCATTCGACAAGCCGCTGGCGACCAGGCGCAGCACATCCATCTCACGGCTGGTCACGCCTAGGCCGCGGAGCTCGGGCGGCACGCTGGAATCACCCCGTCCGCGCCTTGTGGGCGCGCCGGCTCGTCGCAGCAGGTCACGGCAGATCCTCGCTTGAGCCTCGTCACCGTTGCGCTCGTGGGCGACAAGATCCACCCTGAGCTGTGGCAGCGGATCACCCCAGCCGTCCTCCAGTGCGCACTCGCAGGCGAACAGCCGCAGCAACCGATGCCAGTACGGCACCGGCGCCAGGTGCTCCGTCACCCGCCGCGAAGGACTCTTCGGCCGCGATCCCGGTGGCCTTGACGACCCGCGGCAATCGCCTCTGCGTACTGCAGGGCTCCTCGATTGGCCCTGCGCAGACCAGCCGGCAGCTGGCGCAACGCGGCTCCGTGCCTCGGCATCGTCCTCGCCGACGAATGGTGCGGACCAGCACCCACAGCCCGAATTGGTGCAGCGGAGCGGCCGGCGCGTGATCCACCAACGTGTCGGCGAACCGATCCAGCTGCAAGCAGTGCCACCGGGCAGATCGTGGCTCAGCAGCAACGGCAGCGCCCGAACTGCCCATACCTGGGCGAGGGTATCCGGCGCCAACTCTCCTCTGGCCTCGACGGAAGCCAGCAGGGTCGCCACCTGCCGCTCGCGGCCTGGCACCGCACTGCTCTGCGCGAGGAGCAGATCGCCGAGCGCCGAACAGGTAGGGCAGACTGCAGAGCTGTACCAAGGTCGAGGACACGACGCGCCGGCCCGTGGAGAGCGCGCAGGTCCCTGTGCCACGTACGCCTGCTCGGCGAGGATGATCTCCGCACCAGCCGCTTGGATCAGCAGTCCACCGTCCAACGCCAGGTCGCGGGCGCTGCACGAGTCGTGCCGACCGCTCCTGGACGAGCGACTCCGCCGTACCGAGACCGAGCTCAGCCTCCACCCGCCACGGCCGAAGGCCGAACTCAGCGGCGACCTGGCTGGCTCTGCCGAACGCCGCGGCCGCGGCAGCGGCATCGCGTAAGCCGAGCCAGCGCGTCCCACAATGCACAGCGCCTCGCACAGCACCTCTAGGATGCTCGATCCGGCGCTACCCTCGACGGCTCGGTTCGCGTGGTACTATGGCAACGTCGATCTGTCCGGCTCCGTGAGCGGCCTCAGCGAGCAGCACCGACGACCGCGCATCGTCAGGCCTGCCGGCCCGCACCGAACGTAGTCCTCGGCATCGCCCCAGCGTCTGACCACGATCGCCGACTCGAGCGAGCCGTAAGCACAGCTCGGCGTGCTCTTCACCGGTCGAGCTGTCGAGCGCCGCAGCTCCGACCTCGAGCGCCCGGTTGGCGTCGCCGGTCAGCGTGTAAAGCCGTACGCGCTCCATCGCCACCTGGACGGGCAGGCTGCCCATCTCCGACAGTTGGCTCCAGCCGTTGCTCGGCGCTGCGCATCGCACCCTTGGTGATGTCGCGTGCGACCTGGCGTAGCCTGGATCCCGGCGGCCCTGTCGCGATCGCCGGCAGCTGGCAAGTAGCTCGGCGGCGGCGGACTCGTCGTCATCTCCACCGCGGGCCCGCAATGCCGCGGCCGCGCGCAGGGCGAGAGATGACCTTTCCGGCGGCAGCAGCGTCGCCAGTACGACCTCTCGGGTGAGCGCATGGCGCCATTGCAGCCGGTTCTGTTCGGCAACCAGCAGATGAGCATCTGCCGCAGCTCGCGCGGTAGCTAACACTCGTCCGGCTCGTCAAGATCAGTGATCACGGCGGCCAGTGACCAGTCCGGCTCGCCACCGACCAGTGCCGCCGCAGTCAACACTCGACGCTGTTCCTGAGTCAGTCCGCGTAATCGCGCAACGACGACCTCGGCAAACGAGTCAGGCACTGCGTCGCTTACGTTCGCGGCGGACAGTGGTTGTACTGGCGAGCAGCTCCTCGATGACCAGGGGGACGCCTTCAGCCTTGTCGATCACTAGCTGGCGCTGGGTCTCGTTCAGTCCCGGCTGCTGCTGGTCGATCAGGCTCGTCGCGTCGGTGTGACTCAGCGGGCCTAGCCGAACGTGGACGGCACCTGGCAAGCGCGCCAGGTGCCGTGCCACCGAGGAGTCCGGCGCGTCATCACGGACGGTCACAGCTACGACGATGGGCGACGTGCTGAGTGCGCCACTGAGATAGTCCAGCAGCGCGACAGTATCCGGGTCGGCCCAGTGCAGATCCTCTAGCAGCAGAACCGTGCCGGATCCGCCGACTGATCGCAGTAGGCGCAGCACGCCCTCACCGAGCACCACATTGGGATCGACGATCGAGTCGACCGGTTCGCCAGCGGCAAAGCCGGGCAGCACGCGACTGAGAGCAGCGCGGAATGGACGCAGTTCATCGGACTCCGGCAGTGCACGGTCCCGTACGGCCTCCATCAGCGCCTGCGCGAGCGGGCGTAGCGACCCGCCGCCCTCGATGGCACGGCCTACCAGCACGACGAATCCTCGGCGACGAGCGAACGCCGTCCACTCCGTCACGAGGCGGCTCTTGCCGATCCCAGCTTCGCCGGTGATCACCGCGAATCCCCCGGCGGCCGATTCAGCGTCGCCAACGAGGTCAGCCAATCGCGCCAGCTCTGCCTGCCGACCAACAATGGGCGGCGTAGCGGACCTCATGGGTGGGAGTCTTCCAAATGAGGCGGGCCGTCAGTCAGGCTGCCAGGCGCCGCGTCTGTTCGCACCAGGCCACATAAGCAGCCTGCAGTGGCGGCTTCTCAGACTTCTCGCGGCTTTGAATGTGGAGAAACGGCGCTCGCTGAGCCCGTTGTGAAAGCCTTGCCTGGAAAACACTCGTGCCTCCCACCAGAGGCGAGAGGCACGAGCACATTCCCCGAGCGTGAGCGGTCGCGGGCCAAACAGTGAGTACTCCGCTCGCTGACTGCGAGACACGTTTTGCGCGTCTCACCGGCAACGTGAAGACCACTCACCCGACCACACCCCGACGTTCCTCCCCAAGAGGAACGTTCAAGATGAACGCTGTCGAAGGGCGATGCCCGTCATTTGTTGGCTAACCAACTCCTGACACAGCAAGAAATTAGCGAAGGAGACCAAATCGTGTCGAGCCCCAGATGCCGGTTTGTCACCTTCTGGACATGTCAAAAAGTGGACATCGGGTCGGATGTTGAATCCGCGAAGCAAGCCCCCCAAGTGACTTCATGCTGCCTGGCGCGGCTAACGCTACAGCACTTTGCTACGCACCGAGAAGTCCGCGAATTTCCTCCGCAGTGAGCGCCCCAGCCAGCCAGCGTCTCGCCGCCGACTACCGATTCGAAGAGCTCTTCTTTGCCAGCTTTCAGGTCCATGACTTTCTGCTCGATTGTGTCCTTCGCCACCAGCCGGTAGACCATCACGGTCTTGGTCTGGCCGATCCGGTGCGTGCGGTCGACCGCTTGCGCCTCGATGGCCGGGTTCCACCACGGATCGAGCACAAAGCAGTAGTCGGCCTCCGCGAGGTTGAGGCCGAAGCCGCCCGCCTTCAGGCTGATCAGGAACACTGATGCAGCTTTTGTCTCGAAACCGCTGGATCACTCGTTCACGGTTTCGCGTACGCCCGTCCAGATATGCGTACGGAATGTTGGCCTCTGCCAAACGTGCCCGGATTCTGGTCAGGAAGGTGGTGAACTGACTGAAGACCAGGGCTTGGTGGCCTTCGCCGACGAGCTCGCTGAGGTCCTCGAGCAGCACGTCGGTCTTTGCCGATGGCACTGCCGGCGTGAGCCTCGTCCACCAACGCCGCGTCCAGACTCAGCCTGCGCAGCAATGGTGAGCGAGCGGAGCACCGTGAAGCGGTTCCGATCAAGATCCTCGATCAGGCCCAGCACCTTCTGGCGCTCTCGCTGCAGGTGCGTCTGATAGATCCGCCGATGCCTGGGGTGCAGCTCGACCTCGACAACCTGCTCCTGTTTAGGCGGCAGCTCGGCTGCAACGCTCTCTTTGGTACGCCGCAGCATGACTGGGCGAATTCGACGGCGTAGCTGGCGGAGCCGTATCGCATCCTTGCTGCGTTCGATCGGGCGCCGGTAGTACTCCGAGAAACGATCCGGATCGGGGAACAGGCCCGGCGCGGTGATCGAGAGCAGTGACCAGAGGTCCATCAAGCTGTTTTCCAGCGGGGTCCCGGTGATCGCCAGCTTGAACGGGTGCCGTGAGGCGGCGAGCGCACTGATACGTCTTGGCCCGGTGGTTTTTCACGAACTGTGCTTCGTCGAGAATGACCCCAGACCACTCCAGCTCGCTGAGCTTGTCGCTGTCGATCCGCAGCAGTGCGTAGGAGGTGATCACCAGGTCAGCCGCGGCCACGGCCTCACCGCACGGCGCCCCGCGCTTGACTCCGATTCGGTGAGGCGTACCACTCGCAGCTCGGGCGCGAATCTGGCCGCCTCGGTGTACCAGTTGGACACAACGCTGGTCGGTGCCACGACGAGGAACGGCGGCTGCTCGGGACACGCCAGCCGGGCATGGCAGATCAGCGCGAGCGCCTGGAGGGTCTTGCCCAGACCCATGTCGTCGGCCAGGATCCCGCCCAGCTGATGGCTCCACAAGAAGTTCAGCCAGCGATATCCGTCGAGCTGATAGGGCCGGAGCGTGACATGCAACGTCTTGGGAACCTGGACATCATCGATCACCGAGGCATCGGTGAGCCCGCGTACGGTCTGCTCCCAGCGAGCCGACTGATCGATGGCAACGCCGAGGTTGGTCAGGTCGTCCCACAGACTCGCCTGGAACCGGTTGATGCTCAGCCCGGGGCGATGATGATCTTGCAGGGCTTTCGATTCCTCGATCAGCTCGCGTAGCTGGGTGAACTCCGGTCGGTCCAAGGAGAAATAGACTCCGGTCTCCAAGATCAGGAAGTCTTGGCCTTCGGTGAGACGCGACGAACAAATCCTCGAAGGGAATCGTCTCGCCGTCGATCGACACCTTGATGCGCAAATCGAACCAGTCGGCGGAGTCCCGGCGCTCGACGGCGGCCACTTCGACGCTCGGCCGAGAGCTGGTGCTGCGGTACTCGCGCACCTCGCCTTCCTGCGTAATGCGCACCCCGGCCACGTGCCAGTTGCGGCATGACGTGCTCGACGAATTGCAATGCCGGCTTGCCGTCGAGCAGTACGTGCGCGGCTGGCAGCTGCGGCGATTCCCGACCAAAGAATCCTTGCACTGAACTGGCCAGCTGCGGAAGATCCGCGTACGGCAGCGGCAGCGCCGCCAGCTTGCGCTGCTCCTCCGCAAGATCACGGATGCTCTGCCGCTCCAGTGGGTCGTCGATGGCATACGTTTCGGTGCACGGTCGGGCGGTCGTAGTGCGCCATCCAGTCAAGGCGAACCCGGTGCTCCGGCCGGAAGTTCACCGTCAGCCCCAAGATCGGCTCAACGTAGTCGGGCAGTCGAACTGATCGGTCGGCTGAGGTGATGTTGATCTTCTGACGCAGCCGCGGCACGAAGTCGGTCAGGAAGCGTGGCTCGTCCTCGGACGGGATCAGCAACGAATGAGGATCCACCAAGAGCTGACGCAGTTCGCGGCTCGAGCAGCTGATCCAGCCGGGCCACGATCAGCTCCTGTACGCCGGCAGCCTCCTCGCTCACATGAAAGATCCCGTGTGCCGGATCCCCAAGCACACCAAGCGATGACAGCTCGAGCTCGCGATCATCGAGCAACACTCGCGGACCGACCAGCAAGCCGACACTGGGGTCACGGTGAGCGTCGAGCACCACCGACGCGCGATGCTCGGTACGAAGCGGGCCGAGGAGCGGCTTGGCAGCCAAGATCGTGAGGCCGACAGCGGCCGCTTGATCAAGTAGTCCCCAGAAGGCGCTGCTCACCGTGCCCAACGAGAGCCAGGCGCTACGCGGCAGCGCATAACGCGCACTCGCGCCGGCTGCCGCTCGGAACTGCAACAACAGCTCCCGCTGCTCCGCAACGTAAGAGCGCGCCACGAAAGTCAAGATCATCCCAGGAGATCCCCGAGCGCACCCAACCCCCGCTGCGGCTGCGGCGCGCCGGGCGGATCCGCAGGTCCTGCCGCCCGAGGTAGCCGCGGAACGCTGGGATGCGTTCAACGCCGAATTCCAACGCCAGCGGTGCGACATCGGCAGCAGCGCACGGGCGGCTCGGCGGCGAGGAGCTTGTCCAGGGTCCGCTCCCACTCGGGCCGTTCCACGGCACTGCCGGCGACGAGATGACGCGCCACGATGAGGACAGCGGCGGCATGTTTGCAGTCCATGGCAACCGGACAGGTGCACTGGCTGCGATAGACGCTGAGGTTGCCCGATCTCGACCTGGCCAAGAACACCGTCACGGCGTAGTCGTCGCGCAGCGTTCCCCGAACTCGGCCGGTGACGGTGAGGGCCTCGGCATCAAAATCGACGTCGTAGACATGGCCCGATTTGGCGTAGACCATCGCCCTGGCAAAGGCCTCGTGGCCCACCATCTGGATGATCGCCTCGTGACTCAGAAGCGAATTCCACGACGTCACCACGCCTTGCACATTAGTCGCCGGTACTCACAGCGTTTGATTGCTCCGCTCGCTGCAGCTCGCTCCGCGCGGATCGCACTGGAGCCCGGCCTACTTCGTCGTCACTCGCAGACGATAATGCGTGTCTGCTCGTTCCTCCTCAGCACGGCGGAGCGCGATCCGGAGCGTCCGTGACAACCCTGCGTACGACCCGGCAGATCGGGTATAGGCGCGGTGCGACAGGATGTCAAGACAGCGCCAGCTCAGGCGCCAGATTTCCGAGCCCGCCAGCGGGCACACAACGACGTAGGGAGGATGGATGAGCGAGTCAACGCAGGATCCCGAACGAGGGCGGATCCGGCCTCGAGGGCCCAGCTGACGGCGGCGCCGAGGGGATCCCTGGTGTCCAGGATGGAGGCGCTGACGGCAGTGCCGACGCCGGGCTCGGTGTGAGTGGCGACGGCGGCGATGGCGGCGCCGACGGCGGAGCAGATGGCGGCGCCGACGGCAGGCGATGGCGGCGCCGACGGCGGAGCCAGATGGCGGCGCCGACGGCGGCGCTGAGGGTCCAGCAGACGGCGGAGCCGGCGGCACCCCTGGCGTCCAAGACGGAGGAGCCGATGGGGCGCCGACGGCGGGCGCAGATGGCGGAGCGGACGGCGGCGCCGATGGCGGAGCGGACGGCGGAGCAGATGGCGGCGCCGCTCGCTGAGGATTCGGTCCTCGCCCGACTCATTGCGGTCGATCGCGACCTGTTCGCTGATCAGTACTGGGGACAGCAACCGTTGCTGTCCCCAGCAGCTGATCTTCCAGCTGGGTTTACCGAGCTGCTCGATGCGGATGCGATCGACGAACTTGTTTCGCAGCGGGGTTTGCGGACACCGTTCCTCCGGGTCGCCAAGAACGGCACCACTCTTGCCGACAAGGCATTCACTGCTCCGGGCGGTGTCGGCGCGGGGATCGCCGATCAGGTAAGCGACGACAGGCTGGTCCGGCTCTTTGCAGACGGCTCGACGTTGGTACTGCAGGCGCTGCACCGCGTATGGCCGCCCATTCTCGAGTTCTGCCAGCAACTTGCCGCGGAGCTCGGCCATCCGGTGCAGGCCAACGCGTACGTCACTCCCCGCAGAATCAAGGCTTCAGCGCCCATTACGACGTACACGATGTCTTCGTACTGCAGATCGAAGGAGAGAAGCGGTGGCGGATTCATCCGCCTGTCCTGGAGTCACCGCTTCGCGATCAGCCCTGGAACGATCGAAGGGCCGCGGTCGAGAAGCAGGCACAAGAGCCTCCGCTGATAGAGGCCTTGCTCCGGCCGGGCGACTGCCTCTACCTGCCGCGCGGATACCTTCACGCCGCTACGGCGCTCGGCGGCGTGAGCACCCACCTCACTCTTGGGGTTCATGTATGGACCCGCTTCGCGCTCGCGGAGCGCGTCATGGACCAAGCGGTGCGAAGCCTCGTGAAGGATCCGGCAATGCGCGCTTCGCTGCCGCTGGGAGTGGATCCGGCCGATCCGAGTGAGGTTCGCCAGGATCTCGAGTTGATCATCGCAACGCTGGTCGACGCCGTCGAGCGTACAGATCTTGATCAATTCTCCGAGTCTCTGCTCCAGGACGCTCGTCGCAACCAGCGTGCCGCGCCAGTCGGCCCACTCCGGCAGCTCCGCGACGCCGAGAGCATCACCGACGACTCGGCAATCGTGCTTCGCCGCCACGTGATCGCCTCCATTGATCACACCCGAGCGGGCACTGTCGTACGGAGTCGGGCCGGCGACATCGCCGTAACCGAGAGCGATGTGGCGCCACTCAAGGCGCTGCTGAACAACGGCACGGCGACCGCTGGTGATCTTGGTCTTGATCTTGCACGGCGCCTGTTGCTTGCCGGCCTGGTCATCGTGGAGTGAGCCGATCAGATTCGGCGTACCGCTGCGCAGACGAAGCGCGCGTGCGGGCGGATCCGTTGGCCGGTACAGCTCCGCCAACTCGCCGCTGGCTGCTCTTGGAGCATCCGGGTCCCTGGCGAATCGATGCGGTGGCAGGCGCTGGGATTGACCCCGAGGTGCTCACCACCTTGACACGAAGAGCCGGCACTACCACACGAATCTTGCTCGTACGCCGAACGGGCCGGATCGATCGGGAGGCACCTCGCAACTGGATCCTGGCCGGGCTCGACATGGACACGGTGACTGGTCCGTGGCGCAGCGACGATGATCTGCTGGACGCCGCCGATGCCCTCACCGGCGTCTCGGCGCCGCCTGCGATCGGACACCCGGAACCGCTGATTCTGGTCTGCACTCACGGCGTACACGATGTCTGTTGCGCGCTCCGCGGCCGCCCAGTGGCCGCGACCTGGCGTCGCGGTGGCCGGGGCTTGTCTGGGAATGCAGCCACATTGGCGGCGACCGGTTCGCACCAAACGTCGTCGTACTGCCCGACGGCTTCTATTACGGCAATCTCGATCCGGACAGCGCGCTGGTCACCGTCGGAGCGCACCTGCGAGGCATCGTGCTGGCCGACCAGCTGCGTGGCATGGCGCGCTTCCTGCCGCCGGTTCAGGCGGCAGTTGCCGCCAGCGTACCGGCGCTATGGCCCTCTCGGGCCGTCAGATGTGACAGTACGCAGCACCGAACACGTCGGGCCGCATCACGGACACGGGTCGGAGACGATCGTCGAGCTGGCAATCGAACCGCAGCAACGATTGCTCACGGTGCGCGTCCTTTCCGTGCGACGCCCCGAAGCCAAGTTGACCTGCCGAGCTGCGCGTGAGACGCCAGCCACCGAATACCGGATCATCGGCATCAAGCCGAGCTGATGCCCTCCCTTCCTCGGCAAGTGGTCACGAACGACATCAATCTGGACCGATATCGTGTCGGTTGCGACTACGTTCCCCCGATGGCCGAATCTGAGGAGGAGGACCGTTGCCCGTCCTGCACGTATCCGTCACCTCACCTCTCCCGCCCAGCGAAGCTCTGCATCGCCTGACCGATTTCAGCCCGTCGAGGGCTGACACCTGGGCTGGAGTCGACGACAACAACTTGACCGTGCACGGCCGAGGCGACGACTGGGCCGAGGTCACCGAAGGCAACAAGATCGGTTGGGAGCGCGAACGCTATACCTGGGATGCGGCCGCCTGCACCGTCTCAGCGGTCACCCTGAACTCCAATATCTGGGCACCGGGCAGCGGCTGGAACTACACGATCCTGCCCGAAGGAACTGGCAGCCGCGTCGAGGTTACGGCAGTCCGGAAGGGCTACGGGATCAAGGGAAAGCTCGTCGGCGCTTTGCTGTCTCTGGTGGGCAAGCGCTTCATCAGTTCAAGCACGACAGCAGCCCTCGCTGCGCGGTGAGCACCGGCTCATGGTGCAGCTTGCCGACCTGGAAGCCTTTGTCGTGCGCGCCAGAGAGCGCGACGTACGTGGAAGCGGCGCCTCCGCCGAATCAAGCCGGCTCGGCTCACATGACCTGACGTTCGCAAGCGATGACTGGCTCTATCGCGACAGCTACTTTGGCGGCACCGATTTCCTGGGCCAAGAGACCGTCTGGTTGCGCGCGGAACCAGTCTGGGCCGAGAACTACTACGGTTACATCCTCCGGCCGGATCTGATCGACGCGACACAGGCCGGCGCGACGATCAGGGCAGCCCTCTCGGCGATGTATCTGGAAGGGCGGTTCCTGGGTGGATTTGACTGGGCCGGCCCACATGGCCGCTATCAAGATCATTCTTTGGGCGACGTCTCACACTTCCATGGGCGAGAGGTCATCCTGGTCTCCGGTGTCGAGGCGTACGCGCTGGAATACTGCGGCGGCCTGATCAAGTCCTGACAAGATCTCGCCTCGAGCCGCCTTCGTGATGGCCGAGCTCGAGCCCGACGCCGCCGCCGGCGAGTCGTGGTGCTGAACTCGAATCAGCACCAGACCGAGCTAGTGTCGTGGAGCCTAAGTTCCTCTGCGGTTGGCGTCGTTCAGGTGCGTGCATGTCGCCGCCTGGCGGCGCTCTGCGCCGACACGCAAGGCCGACGAGGGAGGGATACCGGGTCGTATGTCGACCGAGGAGAACGCCGCGAGGTGCGTGCCTGGGCGGCGCGAACCGTAAAGAGACTTGGGCTCCGCGACACTAGGTAGTTGAGTTTCCCGGTGTCGGAGTCGTAGAAGAGCTCAGCGGCGTCGAGAACCTTGCCCTTGGTGATCTGCGACATGGGATAGCCTCGCCCAAACGCCCAAACGCCCAAGCAACTTGCACCCGGACTCCAGGAGGAACATCAGATGGACGATCAGGTCTCCTGGCTACTCGAGATGACGGTGAAGCCGGGCGAGCTCGACAACCTCAAGACGTTGATCAAGGAAATGATCGAGTCGACCCGCGCCGAGCCGGGCGCGCTGAACTATCAGTGGTGCGTCTCGGACGACGACACCACCGTTCACAACTTTGATCGCTACAGCGACTCGGCGGCAGCCAAGACGCATCTCGACGGGTTCCTCGCGAACTATGCAGGGCGCTACATGGCGGCCGTCGACACAACCCGGCTCTCGGTGTACGGCGCTCCGAGCGACGAGGTGAAGGAGATTCTGAACGGCTTCGGAGGGGTCTACTACGGCTTGATCGAAGGCTTCACGCGCTAGATTCACGCGCTAGGCGGAGCTCCGGGCGCGGTTGTCGAAGATGTTCTATGCCGACAAGGCCAATCGCAAATAGCTCTCTACGACAAGGTGCGCCGTTCTGTCGCATAGCGAAAGCGGTGCCGTGCAAAGCGACTGAGACGAGCTGGTCAGGTGTGGACGCAGACCAATCACGGAACGTTGGTCGGTCAAGACGCCGCTAGTCTGCGCCTCCGAGCGGAGATCTCTTTCCATCGGTCAATCTCCGTGATTCTTGGTGTACATCTGGTCTCTCTCCGTATATAGACCAATCGTCCGAATGGTTACTCAGACAACTCACGATCAGGAGGGCTCACCATGGCGAAGTTGATCTATGGGGCGATCAGTTCGCTCGACGGGTACGTGGCCGACTCCGACGGCAACTTCGACTGGAGCGCGCCAGACGAGGATGTACATCGGTTCGTCAACGACCTCGAACGGTCGACTGGCACCTACCTCTACGGTCGCCGGATGTATGAGGTGATGCGCTACTGGGAAACCGCGCCCACCGGGATGGGCAAGCTGTCAGCGGAGGAGGACTACGCGAGAATTTGGCAGGCTGCTGACAAGATCGTCTACTCCACGAGCCTGCAGCAGATATCCAGTGCCCGGACAAGCCTCGAGCGAGAGTTCGATCCGCAAGCGGTCAGGGATATGAAAGCGACCGCCGCTCGTGACATCACCGTGAGCGGTCCTACCCTCGCCGCTCAAGCTCTGAAATCCGGGCTGATCGACGAATGTCACTTCTTCCTCACCCCCGTCGTAGTAGGAGGTGGCACATCCGCACTTCCCGACAACGTCCGGCTGCGGCTCGAGCTGCTCGACGAGCGCCGCTTCGGCAGCGGCGTGGTTCATCTCGCACTACCGCGTCGCGGAATGAATAATTGAAGTCCGCAGGGTCGGCAATTCGCCTACGAGTTGCCGGCGGCGACTAAAGTCCGCATCGGTCGGAAATTCGACTTCGAGGCGTCTCACCCGACAGCGCTGCTTACCCGATCAGCACTGCTTACCCGATAAGCACTGCTTACCCGAAAAGCACTGCCCGACGATCAGGGCTGCGAAGCGTCCGGCCGAGAACGACCGCGACCATGATCACGATCGCGACCACCGATGCGAGGCGTACGGAATTGGAGTCCGTAACCAGCGCCACGGCGAGTAACGCCCAGCAAGCAGTCAGCAGGAAGCCGATCACGGCGACAAGCCGGGCTAGCACAAAGAGCGACATGACTGTCGCGCTGAGTACGAGCACCACCCCGATTTCATTGACCCACCGTGCCGAGGCGGGCATACCCCACGAGCGGAACAGCGTGGCAAAGCCCGCGGCCGTCACGCAGGGTCGCCCAGCCGAGATAGATCATCACGGGTAGCCGCAGCAAGATCTCTTCCGCAGCACTCGGCGCTGGCCCGGCGACGAGGAAGCCGCGAGCCGCGAAGACCAGACAGATGACCAAGATCACGAGCAATGATCTGCGCGAGCCAGACGGCCTGAGCTCCGAACATCAACACCGAGACTGTGTTAGCGGTGAACGCGCCAGTCAGCCACCATCCCGTACGCCGGTGCACAGGACGCGCGTGCTGACTCGGCAGCAGCTGGTAGATCGCAACTGCGATGGAGCCCACGTAGATCAGGCCCCAGACGAAGAACGAGAAATCGGCCGGTGTGATCGGGGTGTGGTTCGCTGCAGAGATCGCGCTGGTATCCGAGCTCGGTCCGAGCGCCCGTGTCGCCAGCGGAACTGCGAGCGCCTGAAGGATCGCCGTCAGGGCGACAAGGAAAACGCGTATCCGATCATTGGAGTCGGCCATGGGCAGCATTGTGCCTGGGTACATCGGCCTCGTGTCGGATGGAGTCAAGAAATCGGCCGAGCCGACGCCAGCCGACCAATCATCAGCCGCGGCACGTGTTCACGTCGGTTGGAGCAGTGCGGCAAGAAGCGCGACCAGCGGTGGCACGCCCTGGGCAAGCGCGCCGCCTACACCCGTCCCCGGGGGCGGCTCAGCGCAAGCCGATCCGAGACGAACAGCACGAGACCGGCGAGGAACGTGAAAAAGCAGAGATAGATCACCAGCGCCTCGACCGACAGCCTCGTTGCCAGTCATCCAGGCCAGGACACCGACCACGAGGCCGCAGGCAATGAAGAGGTTGTAGAAGCCGACGTTGAACGCCCAGAGTCGGACAGGTCGGACGTCGTCGGCTGGAATGGCGAAGACGCCCTGATGCACACCAGCCCGCTGAAACAGCAGCGTCTCCCAAGCAAAAGCCGTGATATGCACAACAGCTGTCACCAGTGCGAAGATCCACACGACGACTGTCACGAGACAGGCTCCAGGTTGTCAGCCTCGAAGCCGACAAGAGTCACATCATGGCGAGCCAGGACTTCCTGGACCTGCTGCCCGACCTCCTCGAGAGCACGGTCGTGAGGCACCGAGGAGTCGAGGTCGGCGTGGAAGCGGCCCATGGCACCGGTCATGCACACTGCTAGGAACTTCGTGGTCGGGCTGAGCACCGTGAAGGTGTGCAACGCTGCCGGCGGGATGGTGATCGATGAACCTGGCGCAAGGTCGAAGGCCTCGTCCTCCACCTGAACGATCATGCGGCCAGTGCAGGACGTAGTACGCTTTCGCCCACCCCGTCCGATGCAACGGAGTGGCCGGCCCGCGCGGCGCGTCGACCTCGAAGAGCTCGTAGTGATCATCGGTGTGATCACCGGCGATCTTCACGGTGAGGACGGCGTCGGGGGCGGTGAGCTCGATGCCTTCCCCGCGGCGGTGTGCTGAACCTGGTGCGTCATGTGAACGACGTTAGGTTGCCCACCTTGATCGAGTGAATCCCAGAATTCTGGGAATGCTTCCAAACTCGAACGGTGAAACAATTCCCTTGTGTGGGACGAGCGGGCCAACCGAGCCCGCCGAGATATCACAGCACTGGCCGCTGAGGGACTCGGCGTCAGTGACCTGCACGCCGCGGCAATCCGTCTGATCGACGCCAAGGTCGGAACCGACCTGACCTGCTGGGCGACGATTGACCCGGAAACCCTGGTGATCAGTACCATGACCAGCGGCGACTCGCGCATTCCAGCGGAATACGAGCCGTGGCTGGCCGAGGCCGAGTACACCGCGAACGAGCCGCATAGCTTCGCCACCCTGGCGCTTCGCAAGACAGCCGCTGCCAAGCTGACGGACCTGCCGGATCGTGATCGCCACCGGAGCCTCAGGATCAACAACGTCTGGCGGCCTTTGGGGTTGACCAGGAGCTTCGTGTCATGTTCCTGGCTGACGGGGCGTGCTGGGGTGGGGCCGGCATGGTTCGCGCCGGGACCGACTTCAGCGACCGTGAGACAGATTTCCTCGCGGCGGTGGCGCCGGCCATCGCCAACGCGACTCGGCTGGCGGTGCGCTCCGAGGCAGGCGGCTCGATCCCGGGCGGCCACCCAGCCATCGTTGTCATCGGTCCAGGCGGCGATCTGCGGGCGCTAACCGCAGCCGGCCAGGGAATGGCGGGAACGGCTTGATCAGATCGCGCCTGGCCGGTTCATGGTGATGATGCAGGTCATGGCTGTCGGTGCTCGCAGCGCCGTATCGAGGCAGTTTCCGGGCCAGGTTGCGAGATGCGCAACGGCCAGTGGGCCGTTCTCGAGGCCAGCCAAGCTGCTCGGCGGCGACGAAGATCAAATTGCGGTCACCATCGAGCCGGCAAGCGGTGATCAGCTGATCGGCCTGCTGCTGGTCGGCGTACGGCCTGACCGCGCGTGAGCGGGAGATTTGCAACGAGGTCATCGCGGGACACTCCACCGCCGATATCGCGAGCCGCCTCTATATCTCCAGCAACACCGTGCAAGATCATCTGAAGTCGGTGTTCAGCAAGGTCGGCGTACGCAGTCGCGGAGAGCTGGTCGCTCGGCTGCGGCCCGACGGCTCAGGTCGTGCAGAGCGAGCCAGTCAGCCCGGGATGTGACGGGCCAGCAGCGTGAGATCGGCTGGACTCGAGCCGGCCGCCTGAGGTTTTGGCCTGGTGCCAGAACGGGTAGGGCAGCGGCTGAGCGCTCGCCTCGTCCAACCGAGCCACCTCGTCCGCCGACAGGCTCAAGTCGGCGGCGGCAAGATTGTCCGCCAGCTGATCCTCGGTACGGGCGCCGACGATCACCGAGGTCACCGCCGGTTTGCCCATGGTGTACGCCAGCGCAACCTGCGCAGCAGAGACGCCATGATCGGCACCAATGGCGACGAGTTCCTCGACGGTGTCGTAGAGCTTGTCCTCGTCGTATACCGGCGGCTCGTTCCACTCAGTCAGATGGCGGCTGCCGGCGGGCGCCTCCACCCCTCGGCGATACTTACCCGACAGCAGCCCACCAGCGATCGGGCTCCAGACCAGAATGCCGAGCCCTTGGTCAACGGCCACCGGCACGATCTCGTTCTCGATGTCGCGAGCCTGCAGCGAGTAGTAGAGCTGGTTGCTGACGAAGGGTGTCAGACCCTCGCGGTCGGCAATCCACAGCGCCTTCATGACCTGCCAGGCGGCGTAGTTGGAGCAGCCGACGTAGCGCACCTTGCCGGACTGCACCAGGTGATCGAGAGCGCTCAGCGTTTCCTCGAGTGGTGTCTGCCCATCCCACTCGTGCACCTGGTAGAGGTCGATGTAGTCGGTGCCCAACCGGCGCAGACTGGCTTCCGCGCCTCGGATCACGTGGTGCCGGGACAGGCCCGCGTCGTTTGGCCCGTCGCCCATCGGCATCCGCACCTTGGTCGCAATGAGGACCTCATCACGATCGGAGCCGAGCGCCTTGCCGAGGATCTCCTCGGACAGGCCGCTGGAGTACACGTCCGCGGTGTCGAAGAGGTTGACGCCGGCGTCGCGCGCCAGGCCTACCTGCTTCCGCGCTCCTTCGACGTCGATCTGGCCCACAGGTGTAGCCCATCCAGTGCCGCCAAACCCCATCGTGCCGAGTGTGATCGTCGATATCCGCAGGCCGCTTCGGCCGAGTTGTCGATACTCCATGTCGCGGAGTCTGGACACGCACTGCGAGAGGTCGCCCGGCCGGGACTCTTCGTGTCGGCACCCCTCAGGCTTCCACGTTTGAGGCTCAGCTCACAGGGGAAGCATCGAACGCGCCAACGGCCCTGCGACAAGACTCAGGGCGCATGATCTTCTACATAGCTCCAGCGGAGATGTTCAGAATGTTGCCGTCCGGGTCTGTGAACCAGATCGCTTTCATTGCGTCACCCATCGAGGCCACGCCGTCGTTCCAATCCAGACCCTCCGCTTCGAATGTCACGAAGGAGAGACCCTTGTCGCGCAGCGTGCCGACCTCGTCGTCGAACGCCGACATCGGAACGTCGAAACTTACTGCGGTGGCCTTGTTGGTGCCGGCGTACTCGGATTCGTAGACGAACACCGTTCCGTTGCCCCAGGTGTAGGCGACGCCGCCCATGCCGTCACGCTCCGGCTTCAATCCGAGCGTGTCCTCGTAAAAGCTGCGGGCCTTCGAAAGATCTGCCGTCGGCAATGTCGCGATGGGTGTGTGGTCTGACAACATCGAACTGCCTCCTCCCGGTTGTGTCTGACGGTACGCCTGTCCTCACCTCCGGGTCCGTGGCCGCATGAGCCGACGAGGCCGGCGATTTGACGGTGCCCGTCGACAGGCTCAGGGCGTATCCCTAGGCCGGCTGAGGCTCCGCCTCGGTTGGTGGCCGAGGATCGGGCTCGGTTTCAGGCGTGGCCGTCTCGCGACGGGATCTGCCGAAGCGCAGGTAGAGCGATGGAGTCACGAACAGGTTGAGCAAGGTCGAGGTGACCAAGCCGCCGAGGATGACAATCGCCAGCGGGTGTTCGATCTCCTGACCCGGACGTTCGCCGAAGACCACCAGCGGAATCAGCGCCAGACCTGTTGCGAGCGAGGTCATCAAGATCGGTGAGAGGCGTTCTCGAGCCCCACGCACCACCAGGTCCCGCCCGAACGTCATGCCCTCCTCGCGCTCCAGATGCTGGAAGTGGTTGATCAGCAGAATGCCGTTCCGAGCGGCTATGCCGAAGACCGTGAAGAATCCGACCAGCGACCCCAGCGAGACCACCCCGCCGCCGAGGAAGGCTCCGATGACGCCGCCCACCAGCGCCATGGGAAGGGTCAGGAAGCTCAGCAGAGCAAGCCGCCAGCTGCCGAACGAGGCCTGCAGCAGCAGCAAGATCGCCGCGCCCGCGATCACCGCGGTCACCAGCAAGGTCCGCTGGGCTGACTGACGCTCCTGCCACTCGCCGAGGACCTCAGCGTGATATCCCTGGTCGAAATGGACGTCCTTGAGCTTCTGCTCGAGCTGTCCCACGACTGCGCCGAGGTCACCCTCGAACGTCGCGCTGACGTCAAGGCGGCGGGAGTCGCCCTCGCGGTCGATGGCATTGGGGCTGGGTTGCAGCGACACCTTCGCCACGTCGGCGAGCCGCACGGTCTTGCCCGATGGCGTATCGATCCGCAGGTTCTGAATGTCGGGGACGCTGGTACGCGTCTGCGGTGTGCTCCAGACCACCACGTCATAGGCCTTGCCGGCCCGGAAGATGTCGCCCGACCTCCTCGCCCGCAACCAGCGTCGCGGCGGCCCGGCGTACGTCACCTGGCTTCAGTCCGTACTTCTCGGCCTTGGCAAGATTCACCTCGACCTGAAGTTGTGGGACGTCGGTCGAGATATCGGTGTGCTGATCTTGAACGCCCTCGATGCTGCCCATGATCTCTTCGATCTCGGCAGCCTTCTCGCGCAGCACGTCGACAGGTTCTGACCGAAGACGCGGACGACGATCGGCTCCTTGCCGCCCGAGATCACTTCCTCGATGCGCTCGTCGAGATAGGTCTGAGTCTCCCGGAACAGGCCGGCATAGGCGTCATTGACGTCTTCGATCTTGTCGAGGGTCGAGTCGTAGTCCACCGAGGGGTCGATGCTGACCCAGTTCTCACCGAGATTGACCCCGGCAACCTCCTCGCCGAGGAACGCCTGACCGATGTGAGCCCCGAAGTTGCGGACCCCGGGAATCTCGCGAAGTTCCTTGCTGACCGCGAGAGTGGTCCGCTGCATCTCCGCGGCGGACGTCCCAGGCTGGGTCACCCAGTGGATGAGGAAGTCCCGTTCCTTGAAGCCGGGGAACAACGACTGGCCGAGCAGCGGTGTCAGTGCGACGCCGATGACGGTGACCAGCGCGAAGATCGCGTACGCCCGCCGAGGCTTCACGACGATGCGGGACAGCGCCGCGGTGTAGCCCGCGCTGCAGCACAGCCACCACGGGCGACGTACGCCGCTCGATCTTGGATCGGCCGAGCAAGATCAACGCCAAGCGCCGGTGTCACGGTGAGCGCGACGAGTAGCGAGGCGACGATCGCGAGCGTGTAGGAGAGCGCCAGCGGGCGGAAGAACGCGCCGGTCAGTCCCTGGAGCAGGAATATCGGTACCGCCGCCGCCACGATGATCAAGGTGGCGTAGACGATCGGGCCCCGTACCTCCAGCGAGGCGTTCAAGATCACCGAGGCGGTCGAGCCCTCGCCACCCGACAGCCGGTGCTGTCGCAATCGTCTGACGATGTTCTCGACGTCGATGATGGCGTCGTCCACCACCGCCCCCAGGGCGATCACCAGGCCCGCAAGGGTCATGGTGTTGATCGTTTCCCCTCGCCAGTACAAGACCAGCAGCGTGGTCATCAGCGACAGCGGAATGGTGAGAATGCTGATCAAGGCCACCCGCCACTCGAAGAGGAACAATGCCAAGATCACGATGACGAGCACGAACCCGAGCACCAGCGCCTGCGTCAGGTTGTGAATCGACGGCGGTAATGAAGTTCGCCTGCTGGAAGATCGTGGTGTCGAACTGCACCCCAGGCAGGCCGGGCTCTAGCGACCGGATAGCCTCCTCAACGCCCTTGGTCATCTCGACCGTATTCGCCCAGGGCAGCTTCTCCACCACCAGCAGTAGACCGGGACTGTCATTGATCACCGCGTCGCCGATCAGCGGCTGGTGGTCCTCGACCACACGTGCGACATCGCCGATCTTGACATCTTTGCCGCTGCCGTCAACATGGAGCGGCACCTTGGCAAGATCATCAGGGTGATGATCGGCAGCACGTTGCGGACATTGATCCGCTGGTTCGGCGACTCGACCATGCCGCCGGTACCGATGATCGAACCGCTGGAGAAGCGCAGCAGACCGGAATCGACCGCATCGGCCGTGGCCTCCATGACCTCGTTCAGCGCGACGTGCTGGGCCTCCATCTTGGGCGGCTCGACCTGCACCTGCATCATTTGCAGGCGCTCACCCCACAGGGCGACGTTCGCCACGCCGGGAACTTCGAGCAGCCGAGCCCGGATCGTCCAGTACGCCGACATCGACATCTGGATCAGGGAATGGTTCTTTCGATGTCATGCCGATCTGTACCGCTCGGCCCGTGGCCGACACTGGCGCCAGCATGACTGGCGGCGCCGCCCAGGTCGGCAGAGTGGCGGCGACAGCCGTCATCCGCTCCTGCACGAGCTGGCGAGCTTTCAGCTCATTGAAACCTTGTTTGAAGATCAGCTCGATCGCCGAGAGCTGTGGCACTGACTTGGACCGCATGTCTTCCAGGCCCTCGACACCGTTGAGGGCCTGCTCCAGAGGCACCGTCACCAACTGCTCCACATCGGAGGTTGACAGACCCAGGCAGGCGGTCTGGATGACTACCCGCGGCGGCGCGAACTCCGGGAAGGCATCGACCCGCGTCGATGGGCAGGGTGGCAACGCCGAAGACCATCAGTAAGGCACCGATGGCAACGACCAGAAAGCGGTAGTTCAGGCTGGTGCCGACGATCCACCGCATCAAAGTCTGACGCGGCTGGGTCTCAGGCGGCTGGGCCATCACTCCTCACCGCTGATCCCGGCCTCGGCGCCGACCAGCTCAGGCGCACCGACAACGACGACCTGGGTTCCCACGGGCGGCCCGCTCTTGAGCTGGACCGTCTGTCCTGCAATTGAGCTGATCACGATGGGCACCCGGATGTAGGTCCGGGGCGACGGTGCCGAGTACGTCCAGGACTTGCCGTCGGCGTCATAGACCACGGCGGAGTACGCGATGACCTCCGTCGCGCCGTTGGCCTGGCCCGTCAGCGGACGGACCGGCTCGGTACGGAGGCCGAGCCGCTGCTCGGCGCGCTCGCTCACCGTCAGGCGCGCCGGTTGATCTTCGTCGGCGCCGGCCTCGACCGTGACTGCCGTCTCGGGGTTTTCTTCGTTGGAGGCCCCGGCCTCGCTGCAGCCACTGGCACCCAGAGTGATCACCGCAACTGCCGCGACGGATCCGGCCAAACCACGTAGCTTCATGAATTCACCTCAGTTTCAGATGCGGGTGCAGGGGTGGCCGGCGCCGGACGCCCCTTTTCTTTCAACAGGTCCCGCTTGGCGATCGCGAGGTAGAAGGCGGGGACTGCGATCAGCGACACCGCAGTCGCCGTTACCAGTCCGACCAACATGCTGACGGCGAAGGGATGGAATGCCTCAGGCCGGCCGTGGTGCCCATCACCGCGGGTGCGATCAGGATTGCCGCCATGACGAGCGCGACGCCGATGACTGACGGCGCGAGCTCGCGGGACGGCTCGCTGCACTGCGTCGCCCGGGCTTGCCCCGGATCGTCTCCGAGTTCGTCCAGCACGGCGTACGAAGACCAAGGGCCTGGCGGATAGCCAGCGCAAGCAGCGCGAAGAGGGCGACCAAGACCCCGATCGACCTCACCCCGCCGACCAGCGGCGCAACGAGGACTCCGCCGGTGACCGCGACTGGCAGCGTGACCAGGAGCGCCGCCGCGAGGCCCCAGCTCCCTGTCGCCGCTTGCAAGATCAAGAAGCTGAGCAGAACCACGACCGCGGCAATCGCTGCGACCCGAAGCTCGTGGGTCTGCCGTTGAGTGGCATCTCCGAGCACCTCGGCGTGGTACTCGTACGGGAAGGCCATACCGCGTAGTCGTGATGTCACCTCTCGCGAGACATCCGCGGCGCTGCGGCCGTTGACGACGGCGGTGATGTCGAGGCTGCGCGACACGCTGTTGTGATCGATCGCGGCGGGATCGGGAGCGATGCGCACCTTCGCCACCTCGCCCAGTCGGACCTGGCCGCCGGACGGGGTATCGATGAGCAGCTGCTCGAGATCGGAAAGACTCTGCCGGATGGCAGGTCCGCCCCAGACCACGACGTCGAAGACCTTCTGCTCCTCATAGAGGTTTCCGACAGGCAGGCCGGAGATCAATGTGGTGGCTTCGCGGCGTACGTCGCCCGGACGCAGGCCGTGACGTTGGGCCGCGGCGAGATTGACCTCGATCTGCAGGGTGGGCTGGGTTACCTGAGACTCCACCCTGGGCGAGAGCACGCCCGGGACGGTTGTCAGCATGCCCGCGACGTCGTCGGCCGTGTCGCGCAGAGCCGGGAGGTCGGACCCGTAAACCCGGACCACCAGTTCGTCGCCGACCTTGTCCTGGGCAGCGGCGACTCGGTCCTCTGCATACGTCCGGACGCTGGTGTGCACTCCCGGATAGCCAGCCGCGATGTCACGTATCCCGGCAAGCGTCGCGTTGTAGTCAGCACCAGGCGCCACGGTGAGCCAGATCTCTCCGGCATTGACGTCGACGATCTCATCGGAGGTGATCGCGCGGCCGACGTGGGCGCCGGCGGACTCAATTCCGGTGCGCCCCGCATCTCAGCTGCTACGGCGGAGGTCACCCTATTCATTTCGGTCAGTGACGTGCCTGGCGCGCCCCTGCACCCGTACCAGGACGTTGCGATCCTGCAGAGTCGGAAGCACGGGGCCGCTGGGAGCGAGCCAGGCGACCAGGATCGCCCCCAGAGCCAGGACGCCGGCGGCAAGGCCGACCAAAGCCAGGCCTGCCAATGGCCGGCGCGGCAAGGCGATCGGCACCGCTGCGGATCCAGCGGTCAAGTGGACCGGCTCGTAACTCCTGCCGGCCATCCCGAAGTAGCAGCACGGCCAGCGCGGGGGTGACGATCAGTGCGACGAGCAGCGATGTGACCGCAGTGAGGAGATAGGTCGCGGCCAGCGGCCAGCTGAAGGCATTCCATACCCCGCCGATTGCCAGGACAGGCGCCATGACCAGGACCGCCATCACCAAGCCGACGAGCAGTGGACCACGGCGAGCTGATACGAGATCGCCCATGACTGAGCTGAGACTGCGGCCCGTCCGTGCCAGCCGCCAGCTGGCGGCTACGCAGCGCGGCGACATCACCGACCACGTCGTCGACGACCACCGCCGTCGCTGCGGCGAGGCCGAGCAGCGTCATCGTGGTGAGAGTTTCCCCCGCGGAGGTGTAGCACCCACGACCGCCGACACCAGGGACAGCGGAACCGCCACCACAGGAATCAAGACGGCCCGCCAGGAGATGAAGAGCACACCGACCGCAGACGACGAGGCCCAGTGCCCCGATGAGACCGGCTACTCCCGAGATGACGCGAGCGCGGTGGTCATGTAGGAGGCCGGACGGAAGACGTTGGCATCCAAATCGATGCCGGACAGGCCGGGTGCCATCGCATCGAGCGCCTCGTCGACATCATGGGTGACCTGGGCAGTATTGGCGTCGGGGAACCGTTCGACGACCAGCATCAGTGACGGCGCGCCATCCAGGCTGGCGTCGCCGATGAGTGGCTGGTGGTCCTCGGTCACCTTCGCGACATCACCGATCCGCAGCGGCGCCGCGTGAGTGCCCTGCACTGCGACATTGGCAAGCTGCGCGGGCGTGTTGATCGGCTGGATGTGCTGTACGCCGAGCCGCTGGTTGGGAGTCTCCACGAATCCGCCGGTACCCGGTGTGGAAGCTTCGACGAAGCTCAGCGGGGAAACCCACAGAGCATTGCCTGTCGGTCTCGATGAGTTGGGTGAGCGTGACCTTGCGGGACTGCAAGCGCTGCGGATCCACCTGGACCTGCAGCTGTCGATCTCGCAGACCCCAGATCGACACGTTGGCGACTCCGGGAATGCTCATCAGCCGAGGCTTGATCTGCCAGCGGGCCAGCACCGACATCTGCATCTCGGAAACGCTGTCCGGAGCGCATCGCGATCATGGCGACCCGGCTGGTCGAGGACTTCGGCTGGATCATCGATCGGCGGGGTGCCGACGTTGGGCAGCGCCTTGGCCTGCGACATCCGCTCCTGGGTCAGCTGTCGAGCGGCCAACAGATCTGTCCCGGGCTCGAATTGCAGATCGATGGCCGATAGTCCGGGCATCGATCTTGATCGGATGTGCTCGAACCCAGGGAATTCCGTTCAGCAGGTCCTGCTCTATCGGCACCGTGATCAGCTGCTCAACCTCTTGAGCCGACAGGCCAAGAGCCTCGGCCTGGATCTGGATGTCTGGTGGCTCGAACTCCGGATAGACGTCGACGGGCGCATTGTGGAGCTGGAACAAGCCCAGGCCCAGAATCCCGATGGCGGCCGCCACCACGAGCCGAGAAAACCTCAGCGCTGCACCGACAATCCACTTGATCATCGGGCTCCTTATGGATGGTGAAAGGCAGATCTCCTACTCGCGAGCTGCGAGCGTCGGAGAAATCGCGCGCCGCCGTGCTGAGGAGGAGCGAGCAGCAGAGCCGTCCTTCTCCTCTGCGAGCGACGACGACAGCAGGCGGATTCCAAGCGATGTTCGCGCCGCCGTTCTGCAGGAGGATGGCGGAACAACGCTTTCCGTTCACGCACAGCTCCGAGCGAACGACGTGCGGCCATGCTGAGCAGCATCGCAGACGAGCGACAATCGGCGCAGGTGAACACCGGAATGGTGGGCGAGCAGCGTCTAAGAGCTGCCAACCCCCGAATGGCACCGAACGAGGCCCGCGCCCAAGCTGAGTTCTAGGGCACAGATCCTCGAGGACTTCAACGGTGCAGGCGTGCACGCCAGTAGGGAGCAAGATTCGGCGCTTTTGGTACGGAGCGGCGACAACTGTTATCGCTTCGAGATAACCAAGCGGATTGTTGCGCTATTTGATCATGCGGTAGGAAGCCAACGCCGCTCGGCATTCTTTACGTCGACTGTGCATCGTCTGCAGCAGCTGCCGCGCGGCCTCCACTGAGTGATGCGAAGTTGAGAATCTGAGATTGAGGAATCCTTGTGCAGCGAGATCAACAAGTGCACGACAAGCGGGCTCCTGCCTGCCCTTCAATTGCACCTCGCCTAGCGGGGTTGTGACGGCGTGCGGCAGCAACGCCTTGGTATCCGGGCCGATCGCCACTCCACCAGTAGGCGATGTGCTCTCGATTCGGGAGGCGATGTTGACGGTGTCGCCAACGATCGTGTGTGTACGCCCTCCCTCGGCACCCAGCAAACTGACCGAGACCTGCCCCGAGTTGATCCCCGCCCGGAACCGGGGCCAGTCCGGATGGTGCTCTGCCAACCGTGAGGTCGCTTCCTGCAGCGCGAGTGCGGCGCCCGCGGCGCGTTCAGCATGATCAGGTTGATCACCGCGCTTGTTGAATGTCACCATCAGCGCGTCGCCGATGATGCGATCAACATCGCCACCGTACGGTGTCACGACGGCCGGGACGGCGGCCGCGAAGTACTCGTTGAGCATTCTCGCCACTTCCCCGGCCTCGTGGGTCTCCGAGAATGCGGTGAAGCCCTCTAGGTCGGCAAACATCACGCTGATCTCCCGGCTTCCGGCGCTGGTTTGCGGAAGATAAAGCTCCGCGAATCTTTCCTCGCGCCACGACGTTTGGGCGCTCAACGCCACCAGGCCAAACGCGACAAGCAGCAGCACGTGCCACTCCCACCACGACAGGTGCCAGTTGCGTGCAAAGGCGATCGCCACCATCGATTCCGCGAGCAGAATGAGTGCCGACGGCACAGCCAACAGCATCAACGAATGATGGCGCCGCCAGAGCTGGACGTAGCGCCCCGCACTGATCGCGTAAAGCAGCACCGCGGGCACGGCGAGCCACAAGGGAAACCCTCCGCGAACTGCGGCGGCCTGTTGAGTGGCGGCAGTGAAGCAAGCGACCAGGCAGCCCACAGCACCATGAGGCCCAGCAGCGCCCAGCGCAGACGCTTACCGATGCGTACGTTGCGAACGGCGCTGTCGCCGGAAAAGTCCGCGGTCGACAAGGTCGCGAAAACCGAGCCGATAGCAACACCCACCGGTGTGGCAATCAGGAACCCGGTGTTGCTCTTGCCGAGCAATACACCCGGAGTCGCCAGCGCGTGCAGCGCGAGGAAGCCCGCCGAGGACAAGAAGGCAAGAGAAACGTAGAGCAGCCGCGCATCGCCGCGGCGTACCGCCGCATCACCCGTTGCGTAGGCCAGGACCGCCGCAGATCAGCGCCGTAAGCAGGACCAACCAGAAGTGGGCCGGGTGGTGTTCCCAGCGAAGATCAAGATCGGGCCGGCGAATTAAGAGAACGAGGCCGAACAGTGGCAACGCCAAGGCGGCGGCAGTAAGGGCGATTCGCGTGCCACCGCCTGCGGACCTCTGTCACGTCAACCCTGCGGCGCCGCGAGGAACTGGTGGATTTCGGAGACCACGACGGATCCCTCGCCGACGGCCGATGCCACGCGTTTGACCGAGCCGGATCGCACGTCCCCACGGCGAAGAGCCAGGAACGGTGGTCTCGTGAGGATGTGGCAGGCGCGGAGGCGTCCACGAGCCGGATGCCGCCGCCTCGGCTCCGGTAAAGAAAGCCGTACAGATCGCGCTCGACGTCGGGTGGGAGCCAATCCGTTCGCGGCCTTGCGCCGATCATCACGAACAAGCTCTCCAACGGTATTCGCTGCTCCTGGCCCGAGCGTGCTGTCGCGGACTGTGATCTCCTCCAGCTGTCCGTTGCCGCGACCACCGATCACCTCGGTATTGACGTGGACCTTGATCACCGGCAGCGCACAAATGGCGTTGACCAAGTACGCGGACATGCTGTCCGCCAGATTGGACCTCGAACGATCAGGTGCACGGATGCGCAATACCTTGCCAGATGCAGCGCAGCCTGACCCGCAGAATTGCCGGCACCAACCACCCCAGCACGCAGACCGGTAAGCGCGTGGGCGGCCGAGACGCTGGCTCCGTAATACACGCCGTGACCGCTCGAGTTCTTCCAGACTCGGAAACCCGAGGCGTCGGTAGGAGACTCCTGTCGAAATGACGACTGCACGTGCCGACACGTCACCGACGCTTCCGACGTGAGCCAAGAATCGTCCGTTGTGACGCGTCAGCGTTTCCACCTCCCGGGTGACAACGAAACGGGCACCGAAAACCCACGCCTGCTGGTAGCCGCGCTGCGCTAGCTCGGCACCGCTGAGTCCTCGGGAAAAACCGAGATAGTTCCGGATCAGGGAACTGGTTCCGGCTTGGCCTCCGATTGCCTCCCGCTCGACCACGAGAGTTCGGACTCCTTCCGACGAGGCGTAAACGGCGGCCGCCAAGCCGGCTGGGCCGGCGCCGACGACCAGCAGATCGAATTCGCGATCAACGTCGGTCAACGTGGTGGGAATGCCCCAGGCTTCGAGGATTTCTGCGTCAGTCGGATCGACCAAGCAGGTGCCGCCGATCGCCGGCATCCATACGACGACCTCACCCTCGGGGTGGCCTACCTCATCGAGCACTCCTTGACCGAGCGCGGAGGCGCGGGTGCCGGAAGGCGTGCGGGATCCCGTTGCGGTTCAGCAGGTCGCTCACCGCGTACGCGCGCCCGCTGTGCTGGGCTGCAACGACGACAACCTCACGGAGGTTTTCTGGTTCACTGCGCGACCACTCCTGAACGAATTCAGCAACCGTGCGGTGGAAACAACTCATCAGGTGTTATCCACGGTTTGAGCACGTAGTAGCTGATGTCGCCGACAGCGATCCCGCGCAAGATCTTTTGTGCTGACTCGGGATGCGCCCAGGCGCCCCACGCCACGAGCAGCGCTCGCCTGGCGTTGGGGTGGAGCGTCCGTGCCGCACTGAGGATCTCGGCGCGAGCCTCGTCGGGGAACGAGTCGTCCACCAGAACAACTGCTACCCGCTCCTGCCGAGCCCTCGCTCCCTGGAGTGTTTTGATGGCGTCTTCGGGAAGAAGTTCACCGCGGACGCGGAAATCAGCGCCGAACGCGCGCTGCAGCTCTCCCTCGATGCGCCCTAACTGACGCGCATCCGTGTCGACCGCCAGCAATAGCGGCCGGTCACCCCACTCCCCACGGCCATGACACAAGGCTAATGTCGCGTCGCCTAAGTTCCTTTGCGGCTGGGGGCGTGCCTGGGCGGCGCTAACCGTATAGAGACCCGTAAAGAGGCTCGGAGACGCGACATTCGGTATATACAACTCAGAAGTATGGAAACGGCCGCTGCACAACCGCCTACCGAATTCGCCGGCCAAATCTTCCGGTGCTCGCGATCGCAATTTTGTAGGTGGTCTTGAGTCGCAATCCGTCGCACAATCGATGAATGCGGCTGATCGAGCGGGAAAGCCAGCTGGCCGCGCTTGCATCAGTACGCGAGCGAGGCACGCCAGGGGCAGGGCAGGCTGGTACTCATCTCGGGCGAGGCCGGCGCAGGTAAATCCGTGCTGCTGGAGGAGTTTGCACAGGAGCCGCAGGATGCTCGCTGGCTCTGGGCAGGTTGTGATGGTTTGTTTACGCCCGCCGCGCTCGGACCGCTCCTTGATATCGCCAACCAGATAGATGGTGAGCTGCTCCGGCTTTGCCGCGCTGAAGCGAAAGAGATCAGTTGTACGGCGCACTGCTGCGTCAGCTCGGCGACCTGCACACTCCCACCGTTATCGCCATCGACGACGTTCACTGGGCTGACGAGGCAACGCTGGATCTCCTGAGTTACCTCGGCAGGCGGATCCAGCACCTGCGGGTGCTTCTCCTGGTCACGTATCGCGAGGACGCCCTAGTGGCCAACGATCCGCTGCGGCTCACGCTCGGAGGATTGGCAAGCCAGCGAGCGACCCGCCGGCTCAGCGTGCCAACGCTGTCGACGGCCGGCGTCGCGACACTGGCGCAAGGCACCGGTATCGACGCGACTGAACTACACCGGCTGACCGCCGGCAACCCGTTCTTCGTCACCGAGGTGCTGCAGGCCGGCAGCGACGCCCTGCCGGCATCCGTTCGCGATGCTGTTCTCGCCCGTACCAGGACGTTGAGTACGCCGGCACGCGATGCACTCGAGGTGGCAGCGCTGATCGGTTCCCGGATGCAGTCCGAGCTGCTGGTGTCGTTGGTCGACGACCTGCTCGTGGTGGATGAGTTGATCAGCCACGGTCTGTTGATCAAGGACGGAGATGATCTTCGATTCCGCCATGAGATAGCGCGAGTCGCGATCGAGGCGGCCGTCCCGCCGTACCGAAAGGCAGCTATTCACACCAAGATCATGGACGCGCTGCTCGCCTCCGGCAGCGATGACGATGCACGATTGGCCTTCCATGCGGAGGGTGCCGGGAATGCCGAGCTGGTGCTCGCGCATGCGCCCAGAGCGGGCCGTCGTGCCGCTGAACTCGGTGCCCGCAGGGAAGCTGCCGCGCAGTACGAGCGTGCCCTGCGTTTTGTGCCAGAGACCGATCTCCGCCGACGGGCTGAGCTTGCTGGACAAGCTTGGCCCAGCAACTTGACTTCGTTGATCGACCGGCAGGACTTGCTGGAGACGTGCTCTGCCGCGGTGGCGCTGTGGCACGAGCTGGGCGACTCCGAACGTGAATCTGATTCGCTGCTAAGTCTTGGTCGGGAGTTTGTGGTGGCTGTGCCGCGGAGCGGACTCAGGCAGGCGTCCAGACGCACAACTGAAGCTGGCCAAGCCGCTCGGCCCCAGCCCTCAGCTAGCAAAGGCATACAACAACCTCGCGGGTCGCCAGCTGAGCAGAGGTCGCTACGAGGACAGCCTGGCGCTCATCCGGCAGGTTCGCGAGATGTCAGAGCAACTCGGTCTGGGTGGTGACGTGATCAGCGATTCCCTCAACATTGAAGCTCAAGTGCTCCATGCCATGGGTAACGATGACTGGACGCTCCCGATGCGGGCAGCGCTGGAGACCGCGCTGTCCGGCGGCCACGAGTATCAAGTCGGCGACGCTCTTCGCGACTATGTACTGGATGTATTGCGGCGATCTCCGCAACCAAGAGGGTGAGCAGATTTACGACCAGGCCATGGCCTACTGCGACGTACACGACATCGGCACCTCCGCCAACTGCTTGCTGGCGGAACGCGCTGGTGTCTTTGAGAAACTTGGCCGCTGGGACGAGTGCGTCTCCATCACTCACACGATGCTTGAGGAGCGGTCGGTCTCCCCGGCAAACCGTATCCAGCCGCTGTGCTACCAGGCGAAAGTGATGGCGCGTCGAGGACAAGACGGATATTGGCCGCATCTGGACGAGGCGATGCACTTAGCCATCGGTCTCGACGAGCCGGAGTGGCTGAGCTTTGTGGGATTGGCTCAGGTCGAGGCGTACTGGCTCGAAGGCCGTCTTGATGCCGCACGGGCGGAGCTGGATCGAGTCCGCGATGCCTCGGCCGGCGTGCTTGTTCATCTCTCGGCGCTGGATAGCCCTGTGGACCCGACGCCTCACCGGGACCACGGAGCGCAATTGATCTTGAGCCGTTCGCGTCACAGATCGGCCGGGGATGCTGCTCATGCCGCCGAACTGTGGGATCGGCTGGGCTACCGCTATGAAGCCGCGCTGGCGCTGCTGGACACGAAGGATGAGGCTCTCCTTCGAGAGTCGCTGACCCGGCTTTCTGATCTTGGTGCCGAAGCGGCGGCTCGCCTCGTACGCCGGACGATGCGAGACCTCGGCATCCGCTCCATTCCCGCTGGCGCCCGCACGCACGACTCGGGCGCATCCTCGAGGTCTGACGAGACGCGAGCAGGAAATTCTCCAACTCCTTTCCAAGGTCAATCCAACGAGGAGATCTCCGCAAGCTTGTTCATCTCGGTCAGGACCGTCGAGCACCACGTATCCGCGATCCTCGGCAAGCTCGGCGCCACCACCCGCAAGGGCGCTGCCTCGGAGGCGCTCAAGTTGGGCCTCACCCATTCCGACCGCGTGTCGGCATCGGTGTCGAGGGCCACGAAAACTAGGTAGTCGTCTCGCCAAGATGTGGGAGATCAGCTCCCATGAGTTGAAGGTCACGCGCTCCTACGGTCGTTTCAAACTTCCAGACCGAAGGAGGAGCGATGCCGCTCTACATGGACATCCACAGCCTCGATGGTGCAGTCACCTTCGAGGACGTGGGCAAAGCACACCAGGCCGACCTGCAGACCCAGGGAGGCTATGACGTCAGCTATCTGCGCTACTGGGTGGACGGGAAGCACGGAAAGATCTTCTGCCTCGTTGAGGCTCCCAACGCCGACGCCGCGGCGACGGTTCATCGCGAGGCGCATGGTCTCGTCGCTGAAGAGATCTACGAAGTGCAGGAGGGATCATGAGACTGCTCCGCACACTCGCTCTTGCGAGCGCCAGCGCCGTCCTGCTGATGGGTCAAGCGGTTTCCGCGTTCGCACACCCGCAGCACGAGCCCTCCGCAGTATCCGTTCACTGGCCCGGCTCGCTCGGCCACGGCCAAATACCACAGCCTCACGGTCGCCAAGAAGGCCGGCTATTCGATCTTGGCCGATACTGCCGGAATCACCTGCATCGCCGAGCCCGCACATGGGTGCCATGGGAGTTCACTACGTCAAGGGTGATTTGGTGAAGGACCCGGCGATCGACGCCAGGCATCCTGAAGCCCTGGTCTATGCACCCGACGGACATGGCAAGCTACACCTGGCCGCGCTGGAGTATGTCGTGATCAAGGCCGACTGGGACGCCAAGCAAGCCACCGCCATCAAGGTTACGTCGGGGAGCCGGGTTACTCCGGTGCCGCCGATGCTCTTCGGACACGAGTTCAACTTCACCGACGCACCCAACCGGTACGGTCTGCCGCCGTTCTATTCGCTGCACGCGTGGGTCTGGAAAGACAACCCTGCCGGCACCTTCGACGATGTGGAACCCCAGCGTGCACTGTGAGCGGGCTTACACTGGCTAGGGATCGATCGCTGGGCCGCCTGCTTATGTGGGTCCTTTCTCCCGGGGTCCGGAGAAAGGACCCACACAGATCCACGCCGGCTTGTCAGCGAGGTGGCTTTGAGCATGCATGCGTCGCACAATCGAGGAATGCGGCTGATCGAGCGGGAGAGCCAGCTGGCCGCGTTGCATCGAGTACGCGAAAGAGGCCGGCCGCGGACAAGGCCGGCTTGTGCCTCATTTCCGGCGAGCCCGGCGTCGGTAAATCCGTGCTTATTGGAAGAGTTTGCCCAGGAGTCGAAGGGTGCTCGCTGGCTCTGGGCAGGCTGTGATGGTCTGTTTACGCCCGCCGCGCTCGGGCCTCTCCTCGACATCGCCAGCCAGTTGGACGGCGAGCTCCTCCGGCTGTGCCGGGCTGAGGCGAAACGAGATCAGCTGTATGGCGCGCTGGTGCGACAACTCAGCGACATGCGAACCTCACCGTCATCGCCATTGAGGACGTGCACTGGGCTGATGAGGCAACGCTGGATCTGTTGAGCTACCTGGGCCGGCGGATCCAACACCTGCGGGTGCTGCTGCTGGTCACTTATCGCGACGACGCGCTGGCGGCCGAACGATCCGCTGCGGCTCACACTCGGAGCGCTTGGCAAGTCAGCGAGCGACCCGCCGGCTCACGCCTGCCAACGCCTCACGGCGGCCGGAGTCGCAGCACTGGCACAGGGCACGGAGATCGACGCGACTGAGCTACACCGGCTGACCGCCGGCAATCCCTTCTTCGTCACCGAGGTACTGCAAGGCGGCAGCGACGCCTTGCCGGCGTCGGTTCGTGATGCCGTCCTGGCCCGTACCAGGACATTGACTCCGCCGGCACGTGATGCGCTCGACACCGCTGCGCTTATCGGTTCCCGGCTGCCGTCTGAGCTGTTGGTGTCGCTGGTTGAGGAATCCGCTTGTCATGGATGAGTTGATCAGTCATGGTCTGTTGATCAAGGATGGAGATGATCTTCGATTCCGGCATGAGATAGCGCGAGTGGCGATTGAGGCGGCCGTTCCGCCGTACCGCAAGGCGGCCATTCATACCAAGATCATGGATGCGCTGCTCGCCTCGCGGCTGCGATGACGACGCACGAGTTGGCCTTCCATGCTGAGGGCGCCGGTAGGGACGAGTTGGTCGTCCGGTACGCGCCGCGGGCCGGCCGGCGTGCCTCGGAACTGGCGGCGCATCGCGAAGCCGCGGCCCAGTATGCCCGCGCCCTGCGGTCTGCGACGGAGACCGATATCCGCACCCGGGCTGAGCTATCGGACGCACTGGCGCAGGAACTGGCGCTGCGTGGATCGCTGGGAGGAGTCGGCGGAGATGCGCATCGCGGCTTGCGAGCTGTGGCGCGAGGCTGGGGATCCGAGGCGCGAGTCGCCATCGATGCGGGAAGTCGCCAAAGCGATGTGGCGACTGTGCCGTGGCTCGGAATGGCTGCAGGCCTCCGAGGCAGCCCTGGCCCTTGCCGAGCCGCTAGGCCCGAGCCCTGAACTGGCACGGGCGTACGAAGGCATTGGGCTGGTCGAGACAGGCCCGCGAGATGGCGGAGCAGTTCGGGCTCTCCTGACGTGGTGAGCGACGCCCTCGATACCGAGGCATGGCAGATCCGAGGCATGGGTGGTGACTGGACATCGCCCATGCAGGTAGCGCTGGAGGTTGCGTTGTCCGGCGGCCACGAGGAACAGGCCGGCCGTGCCTTCGCCTCCGCGTACATGATGTACGGCGACGATCTCCGATTTGAGGAGGCCGAGCGGTCATACGGCGACGCATTGGCCTACTGCGAGGAGCACGACATCGGCACATTTGCGGTGTGTTTGCAAGGGCCAGCGCATGGCCGTTCTGGAGCAAAGCGGACACTGGGACGAATGCCTGTCGCATCGGTCATGCGTTGCTCGATCAGCACATCGCTCTCCCCATGGAACCGCCTTAGACCACCTGTGCAGCTACGGCGAAGGTGATGGCGCGCCGAGGCCAACCGGGTTTTGGCCATATCTGGATGAGGCAATGGAGTCCGCGACACGACTCGGGGAAGCTCACTGGATTAGACCCGTTGGAATCGCCCGAACCGAGGCCTACTGGCTCGAGGGTCGGACTGGATGCGGCCATCTCGGAACTGGATCGGGTCCGTTCTCTCTCGGCCGGTGTTGCTGCTGCGACGCCGCTTGCGGCTGCGGCCGGTGCAACTGCGGTCGATCGCTGCTGGATGGCTCTGTGGACGCGGCGCCTAACTGGGACATGCTGAACGCAGTTGATATTGAGCCGTTCGCCTCACAGCTGGCAGGTGACTGGCGCGCGGGCTGCCGATGCTCTGGGATCGGCTGGGCTGTCCCTATCAAGCCGCATTGGCGCTGCTGGACACCAAAGAGGAGACCCATCTTCGAGAGTCGCTAACGCAGGCTTGTTGATCTTGGTGCCGACGCGACAGCTCGCCTGGTACGCCGTACCATGCGCGATCTTGGTATCCGCTCCATTCCCGCTGGCGCTCGTGCGGCAACAAGGGCACATCCGCACGGTCTCACCGCACGCGAGCAGGAGATTCTTCAACTCGTTTCGCAGGGCGAGTCCAACGAGGAGATCTCTCGCAGCCTGTTCATTTCGGTCAGGACCGTCGAGAACCATGTGTCCGCGATCCTCGCCAAGCTCGGAACCGACTCGCGCAAAGGCGCCGCCGAGGAGGCACTGAGGCTCGGCCTGACGCCTCAGGATCGGTCGTCGGTGCCCACGAAATCTAGGTAGTCACGCCGCCAATCTGGTGGATCAACCCTCATGATCAAGTAGGGCGTTCACCCTACGGTCGTTTCAACTTTCGACCGAAGGAGGAGCGATGCCGCTCTACATGGACATCCACAGCCTCGATGGTGCAGTCACCTTCGAGGACGTGGGCAAAGCACACCAGGCCGACCTGCAAACCCAGGGAGGCTACGACGTCAGCTATCTGCGCTACTGGGTGGACGGGCAGCAGGGAAAGATCTTCTGCCTCGTTGAGGCTCCCGACGCCGACGCCGCAGCGACGGTTCATCGCGAGGCGCACGGTCTCGTCGCTGAGAGATCTACCAAGTGCAGGAGGGGTCATGAAACTCTCCGCACGCTCGCTGTTGCGAGCACCAGCGTCGTCCTGCTCGTGGGTCAAGCGGTTCGCCGCGTTCGCGCTCCGCAGCACGAGCCACCCGCAGCATCCATAACCGGCCCGACTCGCTCGGCCACGGCCAAGTACCACAGCCTCACCGCCGCCGATAAGGACGGCTATTCGATCTTGGCCGATACTGCCGCGGAATCACCTGCATCGCCGAACCGCAGATGGGCGCCATGGGGAGTGCACTACGTCAAGGGCGATCTGGTGAAGAACCCGATGATCGATCCAAAGCATCCTGAAGCCCTGGTCTATGCCCCTGATCAGCATGGCGGACTACACCTGGCCGCGCTGGAGTATGTCGTGATCAAGTCCGACTGGGACGCCAGCCAACCCGGCCGCCAAGCTTGGGAGTCGGAGGTTGGAAGCTCCAGCACCGCCGATGCTCTTCGGACACGAGTTCAACTTCACCGACGCACCCAACCGGTACGGCCTGCCACCGTTCTACTCGCTGCACGCCTGGGTCTGGAAGGACAACCCCGCCGGGACCTTCGAGACGTGGAACCCCAGCGTCCACTGTGATCCGCGACCAGCACTCGGCCGCCAGCGATAAGGCTGGTGTCGCGGAGTCGTCAGCTCAAGAAAGTGCGGGCAGATTGCACGTTCTGAATCGGGCGGATTCAGCGAATGCGATTTGCCCGCACTTTCTGCTTGCTGGCTTGGAGATCCCGTACTGGATCGCGTCGGTCAACGCCTACGACCGGGGAATGACGGTAAGCACTCGCGCGCAACATGGGTGCGGAACTCCGCCATGAAGTTACTGAGGAAGGTGGCCATCGCGTCGTCGACCACTTCACCATCGGCGGTGAAGACCTCGGTCGAGTACCGGATGTAGGCCTCCGGCGCGGTCATCTGTCGGGCATTGCAGAAACTGAGGACACCGCGCAAAGCTTTGCTGAGCGAGTGCCGTACCGATTGCGCCAGCGGACGCCCCGATGACAGCCGCGGGAATGTGGTCGAAGGAGTTTTGTCCCCACGGCCGTGAGGCCCAGTCGATTGCGTTCTTCAGGGCTCCGGGGATGGATCGGTTGTACTCGGGCGTGACGAACAGCACGGCATCGGAGGCTCCGATGGCTTCCTTCAAGGCCGCCGCCTCCGGCGGGTAATTGTCGTCGTAGTCCGGACTGTAGAGCGGCAGATTGCTGATCGGTATCTCGGTGAATTCGAGATCATCCGGTGCTAGGCGAATGAGTGCCTTGGAGAGGATCCGGTTGATGGATTTCGACGAGAGACTCCCGACGAAATAGCCGATCTTGTACGTAGCCATGACTACTCCTTACCTCATTGAGCTGGAACGATCCTCAAGGACTCCTGTCTTCGTGTCTCAATCACCCATTGGCTCCATACCCCGTCTGCTGGATGCCGATCGTCGTGATCTTGAAAGCTTAGGGTCAGGACTATGGCGGGCCGTACGCTCGGCAACGATGGCGCCGGATAGGTATCAATTGTCGATGCGGCCCGGCTCAGGTGCGACGCTCACGTACCAGGTCAAGCAGCTCACGCAGCGCTTGATTGAGGCGTTCGAACCGCCTCTTCGTCGACGCGATGCCAGGCATCGTGCACGGACACCTTCTCGGCGTCCAACACGATTCCGCATACATCGCAGCCGGCGGATCCGCCGGGAAGCTCAGGCACCCTCTCATCGTGGCCCGTCCTGCGTAGCCGAGTCAACCGACGAGTCGGATATCCGAGCCCTGATCAACAGTGGGTCCGCGGGCTCTTCGTGATCATCGTAGGCTGGCCGCTGGCCTGTCGATGTTGATCTTGTACGCGCTTAGCAATCTCCATCCAGGGTTGCGCAGCGTGACGCAATGGTATCGGGCTCGGCACCGCAGCAGGTGAGGGCGTGAGCTGGAGCTTTGGGCACAGGCGCTGGCGCGTAGCGTTGCTTGCGGCGGAAGGACGTCTGGATGCTGATCATCCGGTTGCTCGGTGCGCAGGCTGTGCTCGACGGAGCGACGGGCCGCATCCGTACCGGATCGTCGCGAACGCTTGCCTTGCTCGGCCTGCTGATTGCCCGCACCGGGCGGCCGCAGGATCGGGCAGCGATCGCGGGGCAATTCTGGCCCGAGTCGGGTGATGGGCAAGCGCTCACCAATCTGCGCCGCGAACTGCACGACCTGCGGCGCATCCTGGGCGAGGACGATTCTCTGGAGATCACTCCAGGCCAGCTCTGTTGGCACGACCGACGGCGCCACGATATCGATCTGAGCACGTTCCTCCGCGAGTCTGCCGCCACTGAGGGAGCTCCTGACGAGGTGGCCGTGACTCACGGCTCCGTTGCACTCGAGCACTACGGCGGTCCCCTGCTCCCGGGGCTGGACGATGAGTGGCTGGACGCACTACGCAGCACGAGCTCGAGCAGCGATGTACGGCGCTGTGCCAGCGGCTGTATCTGGCGGCACGCGCGACTGGGCCGGACCGACGTCGCGATGGCGGCGCTCGACAAGCTGTTGACGGTTGACCCCTTCAACGAGCCAGCTCATCGAGCGTTGATACAGCTGCACGCCGATTCTGGAGACCGCGCGGGTGCGATCAGCATCTACCATCGGCTCGCGACCCTGCTGGAGCGCGAGTTGGGTGTTGCTCCAGCGAGCTTGACCACGGCTCTCGTGACGGAGTTGCTCGGCGACACCGGTCGGCCGGGCACGCTGGGCGTCACGCGACGCCGCTGGCCATCGCGGAGCCGGATCTGGTCGGCCGTACTGCAGAGCTCCTCGACTTTGCTCGCCTGTTGGCATGACGCCTCAGCAGGGTACGCGCGCGTGTTGGTTGTATACGGTGGCGCGGGAGTCGGCAAATCGTCGCTCGTGTCGGAGCTCGTCCGGCGAGCCCGCGGCGAAGGAACGGTGGTGGGTCGCAGCATCTGCTTCGACACCGGCGGCCGGCTGTCACTGGCGCCCGTGGCCGATTGGCTGCGTCACAGCGAGTTGATCGCCGCCCGTGGCCGGCTGAGCCCGGAGTGGATCGCTGAGGTCGACCGGCTGGTTCCGGCCGAGACCCAGTCAGCGGCGCAGCCGCAACGAAGTCCCCGGGCGCACCGACCGAGGACGTCTGGCAGCGCCACCGGTTCTTCGAGGCCGTCGCGCGCCCCTGCTGGCGCCGGCGCGCCCTTGCTTCTCGTGCTCGACAACTTGCAATGGTCCGATCCCGACACACTGAGCTTCGTTCGCTTCCTCCCTCAACTTCGCCCCACGGCTCGACTGCTGGTCGCGACCACGGTGCGATCCGGGGCCCCGGACCTGGACCCGGCCATCGAGGCTTGGCTCGGCCAGATGCGCGACGAGGGGCTACTCACCGAGATCAGCCTCGGGCCGCTCGCCATTGCCGAGACGACCGCGCTCGCGACGGCACTCACCGGTCGGAGGTTTGACGCAGCCGAGGCTGAACTGCTGTACGACGCGACCGGCGGCTTCCCGTTGTACGTCGTCGAAGCGGCCCGCTCCGCCGCCCCAGGACCAAGCCGGCGCGTCGTCGGGCCAATTGCTCGGCTGGATGGGGATCCTCCCGAAGCGGATCCAGCAGCTCAGTCCCGCGGGGCGGGAGGTGGCCGGTCTTGCAGCGGCTCTGGGGCGCGACTTCAGCATTCCGCTGCTGAGCCGAGGCCAGCGACCTCGACGTCGAGAGTGTCGTTGTCGCCGTCGACGAGCTGTGGCGGCGTCGGATCATTCGGCAAATCGGGGATCGCTACAACTTCTCGCACGATCTGCTGCGGAGCACGGCCTACGACGCTGTCACCCCAGCACGGCGTTGGCTGTTGCACCGCCGGCTCGCCCAGGCACTCGAATTGCTCTGGGCCGGGCACTACCGACACCGTCGCGGCGCAGATCGCCGAGCAGTATCGGCTGGCGGGAAACCCTCGAGCGTGCGTTGCGGTACTTCGAGCGCGCGGCAGAAGTGGCGGCCGCGATGTTCGCTCACGGCGACGCGGTCACCTTCTCGACCGCCGCGCCGCCAGCTCTCGCCTCCATGCGCCGCACGGCCGTGATCGAGACCAGCGAGAACTCACCCTGCTCGAGATGTCGATACCACCGCTGAACGCGCTCCACGGCTACTCCTCGCCGCTCGTCCGGGAGACGTGCGAGCGGTCGGTCAACCTCGCTGACGAGCTCGACCTGACCGCACGGATGGTCACCGCCATGGTGGGGTTGTGGTCCTCCCGCTTCGTCGAGGGTCGCCTGCAGGAGTCCTTCGAGCTTGCGCGCAAGAGGCCGTGAATCTGGTCAGGCCGGGCGACGAGAGGTTCGGGCCAGGCGCACTTCTCGCTCGCCGGTTCCGCGCTGCACTCTGGGCCAACCTCTGGTCGCGATTGAGACACTTCGCCATTGCGCTGGATGCGATGGGCGATGAGTCGCTCAGCGTTGGCACCCGCGCTCGGGTGCACACCGGAGCCTGGTGGGCGCACGCGTGCTGGACGATGGGCGACTTTGCGCGAGCCGCCGACTTGGCGGCCGAGGCGACGGCGTACGCGAGGGCCAGTGGGCACCGCTACAGCCTCGTGGTCGGCCGGGCGTTCGAGGCCATCACGCATCAACTCCTCGACGAGCGGTCGAAGTGCGCCGAAGCCGCAAGCCATGTCCGGGCCATGTGCAAGCGATACCAGTTCACCTACTACGACAAGTGGGGCCAGATCCTCGAGGGCTGGGCCCGCGGTGGTCGGGTGGGCGTGCAACTCATCGAGGCGGGCCTGTCGGGTCTCCGTGCTGAGAACGCCCACGTTCGGATGCCGTATTGGCTGAGCCTGTTGGCCCAGACCACCGAGCGACGAGGAGTACGCGCGACAGACGCTGCGGACCGCCCTGGGCGTCGCCCGGCGCATCGGGCGAATCCTGGTGGATTCAGAACTGCTCCGGCTGGAGGCGGCACACCTGGATGGCGCCGATCGCCGCGACGCCCTTGCGCGGGCCGTGAGCTCGCGCGCGCCCAGCACAGTCCTGCCATGGTGACGCGGTGCGAGGCCGATCTGGGTCAGCGTTCGCTTCGGTGGCGCCACGCGGCACTGAAGCCGAACGCCTGACGAACGTCGGATTTTTACAGTCATAGGTGCCATCAGCCACGACCCATGAGGAGCACCATGACAACCGACAGCATGACAACCACCGCATTCGACCAGCTGGTCCAGAGCCTGCGCGGCGAGTTGATTTTGCCCGACCACCCCGAGTACGACGCGGCGCGGCGGGTCTACAACGGGATGATCGACCGCCATCCTGCCGCCATCGCTCGCTGTCGCGACGCGGCCGACGTGCGGGCCTGCGTTGAGTTCGCCCGGGACCGCTCGGATCGAGCTCGCCGTCCGTGGCGGCGCCCACAACGCTGGCGGCCTCGGTGTCTGGGACGACGCCCTGGTCATCGATCTCAGCGCTGATGCGAACCGTCGCCCTCTCCCCTGTCGACGGCACGGTGCGCGTGGATCCGGGCTGCACCTGGGCGGAGGTGGACCATGCCACGGTGGCGTTCGGACTCGTCATCCCGGCTGGCTTCGTCGGTTCCACCGGGGTGAGCGGCCTGACCCTCGGTGGAGGTGTGTCCGGTTACCTGGATCGCAGGTACGGCCTCACGGTCGACAATCTGATATCTGCCGATGTTGTCCTGGCCGACGGCAGCTTCGTCACCGCCAGCGAGTCCTCCCACCCGGACCTGTTCTGGGCACTGCGAGGCGGCGGCGGGAACTTCGGCGTCGTCGACGTCGTTCACGTTCCAGTCCCACCCGATCGGGGAGAACGGCATCGTGTACGCCGGCCCCGTGCTCTACGACATCGACGACACCGCCGAGGTGATGCGGTGGTACCGCGAGTTCGCAGCCGGCCCAGCCGGAGGACCTCAGCGGCTGGATCGGCCCTGATCACCATCCCGCCGGCGCCGCCGTTCCCGGAGTCGCTGTGGGGTCGGAAGTCCTGCGCCATCGTCTGGTGCTACTCCGGACCGCATGACCAGGCCGACGAGAGCGCTCGAGCCAGTCCGCAGCTTTGGTCTCGCCGCTGGTCGTCGGCATTCAGGCGATGCCGTACAGCATGCTGACCACCGCGTTCGACGCACTCTATCCCGCCGGCCTGCAGTGGTACTGGCGAGCCGACTTCTTCAAGGAGATCACCGACGAGGCGATCGAGATCCACCGCGCCTTCGGCGAGCGGCTGCCCACCGGGCACTCGACCATGCACCTCTACCCGATCGATGGGGCGGCGGCGCGGGTACCGTCCAGCGCCACCGCATTCGCGTATCGCGACGGCGGCTGGGCCGGCGTCATTGTTGGCGTCGACCCGGATCCGGCGAACCGCGAAGCCATTACGTCCTGGACTAAGGACTACTGGGAGGCGCTGCATCCCACGTCGGCCGGAGGTGCGTATGTGAACTTCCTCATGGACGACGAGGGCCAAGACCGGGTCAAAGCCTCCTACCGGGACAACTACGCCCGGCTCGCCCAAGTCAAGCGCAGGTACGACCCGCACAACCTGTTCCACGTCAACCAGAACATCAGATCAGGCGACTGACTGGATGCCCTGCGACGCCGGTCCGGCTGCCGATTCCGGCGCTGGACCAGCGCAGCGTGGTTTGGCGGCGCAATCACGACATGCGCCCAACCTCAGCAGCATGCGGTGAACCCTGTCGATGGTGATGGCGGCTCCGAATGCATTTTGATGGTGCTCTAGGTGTACCTGGCCATCGTGCCAACCTCCCGGCACTGGCCCGACAGCACATGCGGGCAACCGTGAGCACCGCGTAGCGGCACCGAACGGTACGCTCCGGTCCCCCGATCTTCTCGTTGTTGTCAGTCCCCTGGCCTTGCCTGTCGGTCAAGGAGGTACTGGCAGGGCCTCCCATGCCGGTTCGCCAGGTCGTAGCGTCGGAGTGCCGGCGCTCGGCGTAAGCAGAACAGCCAGTTCGGCGCAGCCACGGACCGAACTGGGCGCGCAATCCAGATGCGAGCCAGGATAAACGCGAAGGAGTGAGGTGGATATCCAGTCGAAGCAGCCGACCTCGAAAGGATCCGCGGAGTCGTTCGTTGGCGAGGTCTGGTTCGACGTCATTGCTCAGGGAGAGGCGCCGTCTCGGTTGCGGGTGAGCATCGTCCGGTTCTCGCCGGGAGCGCACACGGCGTGGCATCGACATGCGAACGGTCAGACCTTGCATGTCACCGAGGGGCGCGGCTTGGTCCAGTCCCGGGGGTGGACGTCGTCGAGATCCGTCCAGGAGACACGATCTACACCCCACCTGGCGAATGGCATTGGCATGGCGCGGCACCGGAACATTTCATGTCCCACCTCTCCATGTCGGAAGATCTCGCCGATGGTCAGGCAGGCCCCGTCACGGAGTGGGGCGATCACCTGACCGATGCCGAATATCCCGGCCGCTAGCTGCGATCGCCGACGCCGGTTCACCCCCGGTGGTGGACGGGCATCGACTACCGACACACCGACATCGAAGGAGAACTTCCCATGTCCGACTCCGACAATCTGACCACTGCTCAGCGCAATATCGGAGACTTCGCCCCAAAGCTTGTTTCCCTGACCGACGACGTGTTGTTCGGCGACATCTGGGAGCGCGAGGAGTTGTCGAAGCGTGATCGCAGCCTCGTCACCGTCGCAGCGCTCATCGCCGGAGGCAACACGGAGCAGCTGAAGAACCACCTGGCCCGCGCGAAGGCCAACGGTCTGACCGAGAACCAACTGAAGGGAAGTAATCATCCATCTCGCGTTCTACGCCGGTTGGCCGCGCGCGATGTCGGCCATCACGGTCGCGAAGAGCGTGTTCGGCGCCTGACGCGGCAAGACCGACCGGATCGCCCCGAGACCACGGCGTTGATGCGGGCCGTACCGCAGGCGGCCGAACAGACCACGATTGAGGAGGACCACGATATGACCACCGATCAGAACCATCCTGGAGGCGTCGCCGTGATCACGGGGCCTCGTCGGGTATCGGTGAGGCCACCGCCCGTTCCCTGGCGGCCGAGGGATACCGGCTGGCACCTGTTGGCGCGTCGCGCCGATCGGATCGAAGCTGTTGGCCGCCGAGCTCGGTGCTACCGCCGTCGCCATCACCGCGGACGTCACGGACCGTGACTCCCTCGTCGCCGCCGCGAAGCGGGTGCGAAGCGAGCTGGGAGGCGCTGACGTTCTCGTGAACAACGCCGGTGTGATGCTGCTGGCCCCCTTCTCCTCAGACCAGCGAGCCGAGATCCGGCAGATGGTGGAGGTCAACCTACTCGGCGCGATGACCGCGACCGAGGTGTTCCTCGACCAGCTCCGGGACGGTGGTGGCGATCTCGTGAACATCTCGTCCGTTGCCGGCCGCACGGCGCGGTGGGCAACGCAGGCCTACGCGGCGACGAAGTGGGGACTCAACGGCTGGTCGGAGGGCCTGCGTCAAGAACTGCAACCCGACATCCGGGTGACCTCATCGAGCCAGGCGCCGTCGCGACAGAGCTGACCGACCACATCACCCACGCCGAGGCCAAGCAGGGCGCGGAACAGCTGTATCGGCAGCTGGCCATCACCGCCGAGGACATCGCCGAGATCATCGCTTTCGCCGTCACCCGCCCCCGCCGGCTGACGATCAACGAAATCCTCGTACGGCCCACCGCCCAAGCCGGCTGAACGGCCCACAGTCAGGGCTCACCCATGGCCTTGCCGGGCGCCAGCAGTTGTGCGTGCGGCACCGATGGGTGCAGAAACCAGCAACCCTGCCTGGCATCTAACGAGCCAGATCGGCTGTCGGGCGCGGTTCTCTCTGTCGAGCCGTCGTCGCGATGACGATCAGCGCGAGCACGGTGAGGAGGCCGCAGGCGAGGAAGATGCCACGGTTTCCTAGGGAAGTTGTCGAGCCGAGGGCGATGATCGGTCCTGAGACGATCGCGCCGACCCGTCGGGTATTCATGTAGAGGCCGGTAGACAGTCCCGGCCGGGGAATCATCTGTTGAAAGAGTGTCAGTCCGACGCCGGCGATCGCGGCGAAACACCAGGCGTTGAGCGGTTGGAGGGCGATGAGCATGACGGGCCCGGTGACGTAGGCCATCGCGACGTAGTAGGCGATGCCGGCGACGCACCCAGTCATGATCAGCCGGAGGCTGGAGAAACGGAGGCTGAGCCTGCCGATCAGGACCAGGGCAGGGACCTCGAGGCCGGCGGCGACGCCGAGAGCGATTCCGGCCCAGATCACGTCGAGGCGCATCGTTTCGGTGACGAACAGGGTCATGATCGAGGTCACGGTGGCGTTCGCGGCCTGCAGCAGAACGAAAGCGGCCACGATCAAGACCACGGCACGTCTGCGCAGCGCCAAGTGGTCGTCCTCTGCAGCCTTTGCCGGGTCGCCATGATCGGGTGCGGCGGACCGCTGGAAGATCATGACGACTGTGGTGGCGATGACCAGAACGGCGATGGCCCCGATGGCGAGGAGAATGGCGCGGTTTCCGAAGGCGCCGATGATCAGCGTCGCGCAGCCGGAGGGCCGGCGATCCAGGCGACGGAGACGTTTCACGTACGGCTCAGATCCAATCCCGAGGTCGACCGCGGCTCTATGCGGGGACGACCCAGAAGGACGGCTGGCAGGTCTACTGCCAGTACCTGGTTCAGCGGTCAGCCGGTCCTGAAGTCGGCACGCCCTGCGAGCTGTCAGCGGGCGCTGATCCAGGTCCGACGGCGGAGGGTGGGTTGGTTCCGGCGGGCTCGGAGGTAGGCGTACGCGCCGTGGCGCTCCAGGTGGCCAGCAGCTTCAGCTGGTCCTCGGCCTGGCTGCCCGGCTCGGCGGAGTAGGCGATCATGGTCAACCCGTCGCCGGCGAGGTCGAGGGCGTCACCGGTCAGCTCGATCTCCCCGACCACCCGGTTGGCCAACCGTTTGCGAGGCAGTCCGGTGCAGCCGTACGTCGTGCCGGGCCCACCGCGCGGCAAAACCGTCACTGCGGGTCGCCAGCTCACCGATCAGGTCGCTGAGGCCGCGGTCGGACGGGTCGCGGCCGGCCTGGGTGCGCAGGGCACCGACCATGTCTCGGGCAATCGTGTCCCAGTCCAGGAAGAAGGCCTTGGCATAGGGGTCGAGGAACACGAACCGGGCCAGGTTGAGCGGCAAGTCGTCCCGGACCAGGACGCCGTCGTAGAGGGCCAGGCACAAGTCGTTGACGGCCAGGATGTCCAGCCGCGCGTTCCGCACGTACGCCGGCGTGCCGGTCATCCCGTTCAAGATGCTGAGTACGGCGGGCCGGACCCGGGTCGCCGGCGGCTTCGCCCGGACGCGACCGGGAAGCTGGGACCGACGCTGCCCTGGCGAGATCGAACAGGTGCTGCCGCTCCGCCTCGTCCAACTGCAAAGCCTGGGCCAGCGCCTCCAGAACCGAGTCCGAGACCCCCGACAGGTTCCCACGCTCGAGGCGGGCGTAGTAGTCGAAACTCACCCCGGCCAGCGACGCGACCTCCTCACGACGCAGCCCAGGCACCCGCCGCTTCTCGCCGTAGGTCGGCATCCCGGCCTGCGCCGGGGTGATCCGAGCCCGGCGGCTCGCCAGGAAGTCGTGCACGGCTTGACGATCCACACCTCGACACTACGAGCCGGCCACCAGCTCGAGGAAGGTACTGCCAGTACACGCGTCAAGGAGGCCCTACCACTCAGCCGCCCGACGCTGATGACCTAGCACCTGCACAGCATTGGCCGAGAGGACCGCGATGACACCAGCGACGAAGCGTGGCGCGTACTGGCAGTGCCTGTTTCATCGCCCGGCCGAGTTCTAGCGTGGGGAATCGTGGATCGCCGCGATGACGCAGAGCAGCTCTTCGGCCAAGACGCTCTCGACTGCTACGCCCGCTCAGCGTGACCCCGTGCAAGCCGACGTCAACACCTGGGTACCAGATCAGTGCGGCCACCAACCTGAACGGCCCCACAACCATGAGCGAAACGAGGTAGATCATGCCCGAATGTCTCAACACTGACGCTGAACAACGGCGTCGAGCTGCCCGCGCTGGGTCTGGGCGTGTTCCAGACACCCGCCGGAGGAGACCCGGGCCGCGGTCGAGGCGGCGCTCTCGGCCGGCTACCGACACATCGACACCGCCGCTGCCTACGGCAACGAGCGGCAGGTCGGAGAGGCGGTCGCGCAGTTCCGGGCTGGACCGCTCTGAGGTCTTCCTGGAGACCAAGATCTGGATCAGCGACTACGGCTACGACAAGACGCTGCACGGCTTCGAGAAGAGCGCCCGCAAGCTCGGCGTCGACCAGATCGACCTGCTGATCCTGCACCAGGCGCTGCCGTCGGACTTCGAGGCGACCCTGGAGGCCTACCGGGCGCTGGAGACGCTGCTCGCCGACGGGAAGGTACGCGCCATCGGGGTCAGCAACTTCATGGTCGACCACCTCACCACGCTGCTCGAGCGCGCCACCGTGGTCCCGGCAGTCAACCAGATCGAGGTCCACCCCTACTTCCAGCAGACGCGACGTGCAGGCTCTCGACGCCGAGCACGGCATCCTGACCCAGGCCTGGTCCCCGATCGGCGGCATCACCTTCTACCGCGACGGGCAGCACAGCAGCACCCTGCAGGACCCGGTCATCGGCGACATCGCCACGGCCCACGACAAGACTCCCGCTCAGGTCATGCTGCGCTGGCACCTGCAGCAGGGCCGCTCGGTGATCCCGAAGTCGACCAAGCCGCAGCGGATCGCCGAGAACATCGACGTGTTCGACTTCGAACTCTCCGCCGAGCGAGCTCGCCGCGATCGACGCCCTCGACACCGGCCAGCGCGGTGGGCCCGAGCCTGAGTCGATCACATTGGAGAGCTTCGGGCGCCCGATCCCCGAGGACTAGCTTGAAGCAGCGGCAGCAGCCTCAAACACCAGACAGGGACTGAGCGGGACAAATCAGGGGAGCGGCAGCCTCGACATTCACCGTTCGACGTCAGCGCTCCAACAAGTCCACAGGACCACTCGACCAGCAGAGGCAGTTGCAACGTCCTCCGAAGATCGTCCTTCGTTGCATCTAGCCAATAGGGTCGGAACCTGACCTCGATTCACGCTCGCGAGTGAGTGGAATCACGCTCGCCTGATGCTCATCGCTTTTCTGCCAGGGGCTCGATGGCCCATCCCCCACGCCGGAGCCAACGAGATTTCGCTCGGTGTTGGCGTGCGGGTCCAACATCGTCATGCCGCGACCGGCTGGCCCTTGAATAGCAGCGCCGACGCCGCCCAGATGCGCAATGAGCTGCTTTTGACGTTCGGCGGCTGCAAGACGTTCGCTCTCGATGGCACCAAGTATTCGGCGATACGCGGTCTGGTTCGATGCCTCTTTCAGATCCAGGTTCGCGACGAGGGCCCGGAACCGATCGGCTTCCTCGAGTCGCACATTCTCCAGTGCGGCAACAACACGCCGCTGAAAGATTTCGACCTGCTTGGCCAAATTTGAATTCTGCAACATAACAGCTCGGATCTGTTGCACCATTCGCCGTCGAACCTGAACAACGATGACCAAAACCAACACACCGACCAGCCCCACGGCCAGCAGTGCAATCTCCCCGGCCGGCTAGCGTCGCCGTCACCAAAGTCGCGCCAAGCACAGCAGCTGCCGAGAGCGCGGCAGCCTGTCGCCGTGACAGCGCTCGCGCCCTAACCCTGATACAGCGAAGATGGCTGGTCAGCCTCCGGCGTTGCACGCCCGCATTGCGCATGAGTTGAACTCCTTGCCAAACCATGCCGAGACTCCCCAGTGATACTGACTCTGGACGCACATGTTGTCGGCGCAACGAATCTCGATATCGCATTAATCGGCTATCCGAGCTACGCCTTCAACGACCTACTATCGAGGCCACTGCTGACGAATCACCGCTATCCTTCTGTTGACTCAACGCCACAATTTGAGCGACATATGTCTCATGGCTGTATCTTTGCCGCACACGCTCCTGAGCAAGTCTGCTCTGCGAAAGAAAAAGCTTGCGATTCGAGTAGTAACGCTTCACCACATCGAGTACGTCTCCCGGATTACAGTAGAGCGCCGCGTCACCAAACGTATCCACGAAATGTGGCGGAGTATCACCACGCATCCGGATGCAAGTGCTTCCAGAACGGCGCGGCCAAAGGCCTCGATCATTCTTGGATGTGGAAAGTAAACATAGAAGTCAATCTGGAACAGGAAGCTCCTGACGCTCACCTCGTCATAATCGTATACAAGCCAGTTAGCGGAAGTTCCGGCTTTGCGAGCAGCGCTTGCGCACTCTTCGCGCCGCCCATGATCCGGACATCGACGGGCGTCGAGTCGGGATAAGCTTGGAGCAACTCGTGCCTATCCTGTGGCCACTTGGTCCAGTTGTCGCGTGAATGGCGGCCGATGATCGGCTGGTCGGACCGGTATCCTGTTCGTTCTAGAGCACCATTTCTCTGTATCGATGATGCCGGGCATGTCGAATTCGGTAATTTTCGGCCGCGGTGCCGATGCTGCAAGGGCCCTACGGACGCTTGGCCCTTGCGGACACCATTCGGGCTCGACCGAGAACATCTTTCGAGCATTCATCGTGCACGTGGCCGGCACATATCTGAGATCGGTGCCGTCGAGCTCCGAGGGAGCCTGATTGGCCAGAATCAGCAGGCGATCCGCCTTGAGCCGGCTCGGTGTCGCAGTAGGAAACTGGAGCACCGGCGGATATCTCACGACGAGCAGCGACGTCTCAACCTCATCGGAATGGAGCACATGACCCACAGTGCCATCGTTGATCAGCTCCTGAATCGGCCGACAGAGTAACTTCCTCTGCGGCGTCATGAAGCGGTATGCCTCGATGTTCAGAACCCCGACGCGCATACCTTGCCCGGTCAACGCCGCGATTTCCTCGAGCATCGACTTCTGCGGTCCACCAAATGGTCGCCAGTCGGAGGCCAGTATCACGTCATAGCGAGACTTTGTCGTAAGCCCGGCGCCAGCCTCCCGGATATGAGACGGAGCTGGAAATGGCCGCCGCCGAAGATCTTTAGGGAGATACGGATCGGCACAGCCGGCAGCAATCTGCTCATGCCAGAGCGTGTAAGCCGACCGGTAGGCGAAGCGGGCTGGGTGCATCCACCCTCCCGAAACTCACAGGCGGACAGCGAGCCGTTGTGTTGTCGTATCAAGGCATAGATGCTGTCGCGAATTCTATGCACAGATCGAGGTGTGAACGCCACCTCAATTCGCCGAAGATATTCAGTGTCGGCAGACTTGCGTACGCTGTCCATGTAGCCGATCTTCGCCAGCGCCGATCGCCTTCGAAACATCATGGACGATGTGCACATTACTCTCGGATTACGACCCGGCTTGGTGATAGATAGATGCTCGGTCACCTTCAGCGCCTCCGAGACGGTTGCCATCAGCGTTTTGTCCTGAAGCAAAAGCCGAACCTGCTCTTCAATACGCTTCGGATGCGACCAGTCATCGGAATCCTGGAAAGTGACAAAGTCTCCCGTGGCTGCATCCAGTGCGACATTGCGCGCCATGTACGTGCCGACATTCGCATCGAGTCGAATTAGCTTGACTCGTGCATCCAGGGTCACACATTGATCCAGGATCGAACCGTGCTCAGACGGCGATCCATCATCGACGAGCAGGATCTCGAGGTTGCTCCACGACTGGTTGACAATCGACCGAACGGCGGTTAGGAGTTCTACACCCGGTCTGAAGGACGTAATCACGACCGAGACTTTGCCCTCGTCATCAACGTTCCGCACGGCAGGCGTAACCAACTGGTCGAAGAGCACTGGCCCGTGGTCTGGCAAGAATGTTGGGCGAGGGTCGGGAAAAAGACCGCCAAACGCCTGAGCCCAATCCGCATACGATGGCCCCGTCCAAGCCTTCGTATGGGTTTGCCAGGTCAATGTCGAGGTACGACCTGACTTGCTGAGGCACGCTGGCATACGTGGCGAGTAGGTCCGAAGCGCGACGACTAAAGGCGAGGGCGTAAGCGAGTTGAGCATGTATGCCCTGATGAGCAGCTGGTATCAGCTCGGGGCCAAATTGCTCCAGCGCTAGGTCATAGAGTGCAAGGCCGTCCGCGCGGTCATCGGGCAGGATCTCCTGCAACGCTACGACCTGAGCCAGCTCCGCCAGCCAACGCACATCCATCTCGCTCGGTCGGACATATCGGTCCCGCTTTCCTTGTCGCACCGCTGCGAGCACCTCGAACATCGATGGCGTTCTCCGGGTGGCGGCACGAGCGAACAGCAATCGCGCATCTTGTGAACCCGTCCGCAGTGCCGAGGCGAGCAGCGAACCCTGGGGCACGTCGTTCGACCACCGAAAGATAATCGTCAAGAAGCTGTGGGGGTGTGACTGCAGGATGTGCTGGCTGAGACATTTTGCTTGACCTCGTCGGTGCCTGGCGCAGGTTGGCTCGGTGAGCAAGAAGCTCCATCTCATGGACAAACCGGCCAGACCAGGTCCGCCAGTCGTATTGCCTGACCGCTGTCGCGTGGCCATTGCTGCCAAGGAGGGCGGCACGGTTGGGATCGTCGCGGAGCGCAACCACGGCACGCACGACGACCGCCGGATCCCCCCAGGGAACAACTACACCTGAGTTCGCTTCACGTACAAGGCGTTCGGCAAGAGGCAGCGGAGTGGTAATGACCGGGATCCCGAATGCCCCGTACTCCACCACCTTGGTCGGCAGGCTAGACCGGAAGTTGGGCAGGTTGCCCAGGAGGCAGAGGCCCGCGAGCGCACCGCTGATGCTGGCCAGGGCCTGCTGGCTTGGCAGGAATCCTCGCCAGGTCAGGATTCCCTCTCGTTCGGCCTGCCGTAGCGCCGCGGCCGATCTCGGCTCCGGCGCATCCCCGATGATCTCGAGCCGGATCGGTCTCTCGGGTAGGGCCGCGAGCTGACGGGCAACCGCGATCATCAAACTGCAGCCGCGGGCCTCGGTAACTGTTCCCAGGTACACCACTCGGTCGGAGCAGGGCGGCAGCGTTTTGGTGGGGACCAGGACTGTGTTGGGCACCACGGGGTGGGCTCTGCGGAAGCGCTGCTGGTAGGCGAACTCGGCCAGCAGCATGTCGCATGATCGCTCTGCCCGGCGCTCGGCGCTACGCCACAGCGCGGCAACGACGGGACGCAGGGTCCTCGGCATCCACTCCTTGACATGCAGCGCCGCTGCGGGGTCCTCGTGTACGTCCCAAACCAGATTGTGCAATCGGAGCCCGGTCGCGGCCACCACCAGCTCTGGGTCGTGCACCAAAACGAGATCGTGATGCCGCGCCAACCGCTTCAAAAGGTCACGCGCCGCTTGGGCAGCGCGGCCCCGGCGGCGGCCCTCGGCCCGCGGAATGTCGAGGCATCTCAATGATCCGGGAAGTCGCGCATCCGGCACCGGTGGGCACTGGCCATAGCCAGAAAACGGTGCCACGTAGGTCACGTGCCAGCCACGATTCAGCAACGCATCGACCTGGCGGAACCAGATCCGCGAATCGGACGGGTTGTGCACCACCGTCATGACCAGCACGCTGCGGCTAGGACGGGGCACCTTCAAGCGACTTCCAAACGAAGGTGTGGTGATGACTGTCATAGCGGTTGCTTACAGCCGTTCGACTGTGGCAGCGCGGCGGGTTACCCCACGCGTATCGAGGAATTGGCGAGAACATATAGCCAGCTCGTCGACGTCATAATCGGTGTGGTTTTGGAGTAAGACGCAGACGTCGGCATCGGCTACCGCACCGTAGAGGTCCGACTCCGAAGTCAAGTCTTGCCCGGCGACGGTCCAATTCTTGACGTGCGGGTCGTGGAAGCTGACCTTGGCGCCTGCAGCGATCAGGCACTTCGGCCAGCGGGGCTGCCGGGGATTCGCGGACGTCGGCAATATTGGGCTTGTAGGTTACTCCGAGTAACAACACCGAGGCTCCGCGAACCGCCTTGCTTTCCCTGTTCAGCAAATCCTGTACACGGCGAGCCACATACGCCGGCATGGAGTTGTTGATTTCCTGGGCGAGCCTCGACGAAGCGGAACGAGTAGCCCAGCTTCGCTCGCACATTGTGAGATAGATAGTTCGGGTCGATAGGAATGCAGTGTCCACCGACACCGGGTCCATGCCGAAATGATTGGAATCCGAATGGTTTAGTCGACGCTGCACCGATCACATCCCACAGATCAATGTCAAGATCGTGGCAGAATCGCGCCATTTCGTTAACCAATGCGATGTTGATGTGTCGATAGGTGTTCTCCAAGAGCTTTGCCATTTCGGCTTCCCGCGTACCTCTGGTTTTCACCACAGTGTCGACAAACCTGCCGTAGAAATCGGCGGCAGCCTGGGTACAGGTCTCGGTATGACCGCCGACCACCTTCGGGGTGTTTCGAGGCCCGAACTGCTGGTTTCCAGGGTCGATGCGCTCCGGAGAGAACGCCAGGTTGAAGTCAACGCCCGCGACCAATCCGGTGGCCTCGAGAATCGGCCGGACCACTTCATCCGTCGTTCCTGGATAAGTGGTCGACTCCAAAGAAACCAGTGTCCCCGGCTGCAGTTGTGCGGCAACACTCTCCACCGCGGCAATAACCGCACTGGAGGTCGGGACTGCCGCCTTCTGCCAGTGGTGTCGGAACACAAATCACCACGGCTCCGGCCTGCGCAATAACTCTCGGGTCGGTGGTGGCGCGAAAGCCACTCCCGCCTCATTTCAATGACGTCGCTCGTCCGTTAGGTCGTCAATATGGGAGCGACCCGCCTCAAGGCCGGCGACACAATCTCCTCATTCAGGTCCAGCCCAATAACCTTCAGTCCCGATCGGGCCGCTTCGCGAGCCAGCGGGAGTCCAACGTAGCCAAGACCGATAATGACGGCAATGTCCGACATACTGCACCTCATCGAGTGTTCGCCTAGCGGCTCAGGGAAGTCTGCGGGTGAGTGGTCATCGATGCGGCGAGATTCGACCGCTTCGGACTGCACGTTAGCGGGAATTCACATAGAACCCTCACGCGACACTCCAGCGAGTCACGCTCAGGTTTTCGCTTACCCACATCTACACTTCCGCCGGTCGAGTTCCGCAGCGCTACCAATAGCGTCGCGAACTATTCGGGCGGAAACTCTGCCACTTAGTCGGACGCACGCCGTATGGCTCGAGGACAATCGCATGCCCACCTGGGAGGGCCAAACGCGATAGCCACATATGGACTGGCTGCTGCCTCGACCTGGTGCTCGCCAGGTGCAATCAAAGCCATATATCGCCGCGCTCCGCGGGATCCACCGCACCGCCTGCAGGCGACCTGATGGGTGTGCTTCGTGCATTCAGTACTCGCTTGCGGTCGAGGCCCATGCTCGGAAGCGGCGCACTCGATCCCCGCTTAGCCTCCCTCGTCTTGTACTCTGGTGCCGGACTTCGGCGGCATCCACGGCAGCGCCGGAGTTGCTGCCGCTCGTGTGCCTCAGATCGCGCCCACTTGGGAGTGGCTCGGCGGGTCGTTGCGTCAATTCGCGGTGGCAGCGGCGGTGTCGGGCTTGATGTGGGCGAACATGCTGCGGCGGTTCCAGGTCGGGAAGGCCCGTACGAGCCATGAGGGACCGTCGAGCTGGATCCGGGAGTCGCGGGTTGCCTCCGCCCAGGAGAGCTGGCCGGCGTGCCACTTCACGAACGCTTCGGCGTCGGCGGTGATGTAGAGGTCTTCGTCCAGACCGGGATACGTCTTGCAGATCTCGGCCTCGCCGTGCTCGAGCAGCAACCAGTACCGCTCGTGGGGCCGGAAGCCGGTGAAATCCAACCGGATGACCACGCGCTGGTCCGGAAGTCGGTCCCGTCGGAGAGCGTTGCACATCGACCACAGCGCCACGTATGGATCGAGGTTCTCCGGGGCGATCTCGAGCCACCGAGCTCCCCACTCGCCGAGGGTCTCGCAGACCTTGAACAGATCGTGGCCCGAGCTCGTGAGCTGGTAACGGTGACCGCGCCCCTGAGCCTTCGGTGCCGACTCGACAACGCCGAGGCGTTCGAGCTGCTTGAGCCGCTGCGTGAGGAGCGTGCGGGAGAGTCCGGGCGCACCCTCGAGGATCTCGCCGAAGGTTTCACAGCCCAGATGCACGTTGCGGATGATCAACGGCGTCCAACGCTCAGCGAAGATCTCCGCGCCACGGGCGATCGGGCAGTACTGGCCGTAGGTCCTCATGAGCGCAGTGTCCCGCGCCTCTCGACCGCCGTGAAGTCCAGATTCCGTACTTCAAAGTCCAGATAGCTGACTTCTCCTCGGTGCCCCCGATGTTGCGATGAGCCCATCGACCAGAGGAGGAACGATGACAGCACCAACCACGATGCAGATCCCCGGGTTCCGGGGCGACGTGATCGCCCCCGACCACGATGGATACGACGACGCACGCGCCGTATGGAACGGCACCGTCGATCGGCGCCCTCGACTGATCGCCCGCTGCAGCGGCACCGCCGACGTGGCCGCAGCGGTGCGCTTCGCCCGCGACCGCGACCTCGAGATCGCCGTACGAGGCGGGGGCCACAACGTGGCCGGCACCGCGGTGTGCGACGACGGAATCGTGATCGACCTCTCGGCGATGCGCGCCGTCACCGTCGATCCTGTCGAGCGCACGGCCCTCGTCCAGGGCGGCGCCCTGTGGGGCGACGTCGACCACGAGACACAGGCGACACGGTCTGGCCACCACGGGCGGCATCGTGAGCCACACCGGCGTCGGCGGCCTCAGCTTGGGCGGCGGCATCGGCTGGCTCATGCGCAAGCACGGGCTCACCGTCGACAACCTCGTGGAAGCCGAGGTGGTCACCGCCGAGGGCGACATCATCCGGGCATCGGCCAACGATCACCCCGACCTGTTCTGGGCGCTGCGAGGCGGCGGCGGGAACTTCGGCGTCGTCAGCTCGTTCCGGTTCACGTTGCACCCCGTCGGCCCCACCGTCATGGCCGGACCGGTGTTCTGGGCGGCCGAGGACACCACCGACGTCCTGCGCTTCTACCGTGAATTCGTCACCGACGCGCCTGACGAGCTCGGCAACGTCATTCGGCTCGGCACGATCCCGCCGCTGCCGGTTGTCAGCGAGGAACTGCACTTCCGGCCGGCCATCGCCGTGGCCAGCTGCTACGCCGGGCCCGTCGAGGACGGTGAGCGCGCCGTCCGTGCGCTCCGCGAGTTCGGGACGCCGCTCGTGGACCTCGTCGGACCCACCCTTTACGTCGACCACCAGAGCGGCATCGACGACACCGTCCCCCACGGCTGGCACTACTACTGGAAGGCCACGAACCTCACCGGCCTGTCCGACGAGGTCATCGACATCGTCGCCGAGCACGCCTACGGCGCCACATCGCCGAGGTCGTACGCGGCGATGTTCCACATGGGTGGCGCAGTCGCCCGAGCCCCCGGGACGCCACCGCCTACCCCGGCCGCGACGTGGAGCACAACATCATCATCGACGCCGCATGGCTCCCCGAGCAGGACGACACCGTCAGGGCGGCGGAGACCGCGTGGGCACGAGAATTCCTCGACGCCCTCCAACCCCACCGTGCCGGCGTCTACGTGAACTTCCTCGACTCCGACGACGACACGAGCCGCGTCCGCGAGGCCTACGGCGACGACACCTACCGGCGGCTCGCCGAGGTGAAAGCCAAATACGACCCCGAGAACGTGTTCCACAACAACAAGAACATCCAGCCCAGCACGCCGGCGCAGTGATCGCTCACCGCATCAACTCGTGTCGCGGACCCCAGACGTGACCGCACACACAGCCGGGTGGAGGTGGTCATCAGCGTGCCTCCCTGTTTCCGCGACTGCCGTTAACGTTCACCAGCGGCGACCAGCAACTGCATGCGTATCGCGGAAGCGACGTCAGCAGTCTGAATTACAAGCGATCTCCCCATCGGCCGGTGACGGACAGAAAGCGGCTCGGACAAAGGGAGACGTCCACGTGCGATTACAACAGTTGATGTGTTTGCAACTCGCCTGACGCCCAGCGAATGGTGACTAAGAGACGGCTGATCGAGGCCGAACGGCGTCCGTTGCCCCAGATGCCCCTCGGTCGCATTGGACAATCAATTCGTCTTTCAAGATCCAAATATACTTTGACTAGCACTTTGCCGTGGAGCTTAGGGAACTCGAACCCTCGGACTCTCTTCCATGCCATCGACAGTCGGCCTGTGTGATGAGGCTGAGGAGATTGGTCACCCCGCGCTCCGCCGTTGACCGCGACTGTGCAAGCGGATTGGTAAGCAGTTTGGTAATCAGAGTCGTCGTCAGCCGATCGACTCGTTGGGTCACACTGGAGGTCAGTCAGGCCTGACAGCAAGGCCCAGGCTGGACCGCCGCTGCCTTCGTGCACGCTCGGCCGGAGGCGAGTACTGGCCCTGAGGCGGTCCGAGACGCAACGGCTCCAGCCCTCGCGATGGGCCTTGCCGTCCCGACTCATAGGCGTGGCGAAAGCGAGCTACCGTCGTCCCGGGAGAGCCGGCGCGAAGCCTGTCCTCGGTCGGGAACCATCTGCCGTCCGGTGCCGCTTCTCCCCTCTGTGATCAGCCACCAGAGCCGTCTTCGTCTTAGACCCATGCCTCGACGTCATTAGCGACGCAAAGGTGCAGAACTTGGGGCATGGGAAACCTGGGACACATCAATCCGGGCGCGTCGTAACGTGCGCCAGCACGCCGGCCGATCGATAGCCGATGAGGACCTCGAACGGTATCCTTTCGACGCCGGGACGCGAGCGCCGTCAGCGAGCAACTGGCAGCCGTGGTGGAACTTTTCGTGGTCGTTACCGACCACGCGCAGTTAACCGAGCTCGCAAAGGTGTGGCGGGGCGCAGGTCATATAGCCCGATCCGCGGCAACGGTCGCCCTGGTAGCCCGGGAGCCCGAGGACGCGAGACACCGCGACCCTGCTGATGTACGACTCCTCGGCCCAGGCGACCGCGATCATGATGTTGGCCGCGGCCGACCTCGGCATTTGGATCCGGACACGCGGCGGCGGCGGACCAGAGGGCAGGCGCGTCGTGTGCCCGGGGTTTCCCGACGCGGCTACCTCTGCGTGTACCTGGATCGGGATTTGGTTACCCGGCAGACCGGCTGTTACGGCCGCTCGTTAGGCCCGACGTCGGCCCTTCCAGGAGGCTGTGCACTGGAGCCGCTGGTGAGAGCGCCTGGCCTTCTCCGACACCTAGTGTCCTGCGCCTGAAATACGCGCCAGACATTTTGCCAGGGAGCGAGGATTTCGTCTGCGGTTTCGTCAGGCGAAGGGTCTCGGGTTCTCGTTCCAGGTGTCGATCCGAGGCGGATGCCGGCCTCCAGGGCGGCGACGCCGGTGTGGACTCCGCGGCGAGATGAGTTTGTCGGCGATCAGGCCGAAGAAGCGTTCGACCTGGTTGACCCAGGCCGATCACGGTCCCAGGGCCACTGACGAGGACATAGCCCAAGCTCGCGGCGAACGCGAGCACCTTGCTCTGATCACGCCGTAGAGTACAAGCAGATTCCTCAAAATCAATTTATCAGGATAAAAACATCATCGTAGGTGTCGCCATTCATAAGTACGTGCTCCGTCTTCCTGTGTGCAAGGCCTACGGCATGTCCCATTTCGTGAATTGCAACGTTTGTCTTGGCACCGTCAGTAAGGGAGTTGGAGTAGTCTATATGGCCTCCAACGGTAAAACCTCCGGACTCAACTGCATCAGTTACCATCTGCACGTACTGCCCTTTCAGGAGCAACGCGTACCGTTACGCAATTTGTTCTTGGCTGGACAAGTCTGTAACAGTGGCAGCTTGGTATCAAGACATGGACTCTTCTATCTCCGTGCGTCGCAACTCCTCTTTGCATTTCGGCGAACCCAATCAGGTGGCAAGAAAATACAAATTCCTTGATCTCAAAAGTAATGACGACTTTGGCAGCGCCATTTCTGCTCTTCCATGGCGCTCTGATGACTCACCTGATCCTGAAGTCCTAAGCGTAACGCCAGCTCCTAGCCGGTGCAACACAAGCGTCAGTAAGTTGCGCCTGACGGCTGGGACACGACTGGAGCAGCCGGGTGTTGCTCCCGGGCCTTGGCTGACGAGCACCGACGCCGGGCATCGCCAGCACTGGGCAGAATGCAACAGCAACAACGGCCAGGGCCAACCGCCGCAGGTCATGCGCCGACCTGGCACGTCGTTCCAAGCGGCAGCGCGCAACGCCGACCATCGATATATGTGATCGGACTTCGTCCAAGTTCCGCGTGCACGAGTCCTCAGAGAGCAATGCACTACCAGCCGATGCGGTCTTTCCTCGCGCAGCGGAGTCGCGAGCAGCACCAGATTGAGAAAGGCCAGGCGTAGCACGTGTTCCACAGCACGCACGGTGGCCTGAGACGGCTTCCGCACGCAGCCAATCGAGCGCCAGTGCGGTCGGATCAAATGTCCTCGCGGGCATCGTCGCTCTGACCGCCGCAGCGCCGAATAGTCTCGTGCCCTGGTCAGCCGGTACGCCGCACTCGGCCCGCGCGGCATCGATGGCGAACTGGACCGCCTCGCGCTTTGGTTCCGATGCGCAGGTCAGCGCGTCTACGACGGTGCGGCCAGCGTGCTGCGCGGCGGCGACCCGGTGATAACCATCAGTAAGCAGAAGGGTGTGGTCCTCAAGTTCAAACACGGTCACCGGCTGGTCGAGCATCTCGGCACAACGGCGCACGCGATCTTGATCAAGGGGTGCCGACGAGGTCGGCTGGCGACTCCTCGAGCAGCCGCTTGATCTCAACTTCCATTTGCCAAGTCTGCTGCACCTGGCGCGGATCGTCGCGTCCAGTGAGAACCAAGGAGAGCGCCGTGAAATGGCACCGATGCGATTCCTCGGTCGCCCAGCTGGCTGCGCTACGACGCCGCACGTCAAGCAGTGGACGGCTCCACAGCCGAGAAATGGCTCTCCTCGAACCTGGGATATGGCACTGACAACGCGTGACCTGGCGGTCAAGTGCAACGTGATGCATCAGCCGAGGACGTCCCTGATGGCTGCCGCCGTCAAGCTCGCGAGTTCGTGCCGTCTCCGACTCTGTGATGATCAGAGGCGGGCCGAGGAGCACAAGGTCTCCGTCACGCCCGTCGGCGCACCCGGTCGAGGAGTAGAGCAGGACCCCGCGCGCCATGCCTGCAGCGACGACGCGCTCGACCACGCGGTCCGAGCGGGCGAACGCGGCCCGAGTCTGTCGGTCGGACACCAGCTCGATCCCGCGCAGCAGCCCCAGACCACGGATGTCGCCGACCGCTGGGTGGTTCCCGAGCTCGCCGCGCAGGGCCGCGTCGAGCTGGGCGCCTCGATCCCGTGCCGCCTGAACGAGATCGAGTTGCTTCAAAACTGCCAGCACAGCACGGCCCGCGGCCGCCCCCACGCCGTGGTGGGAGTAGGTGAACCCGTGCGTGAAGCCACCGGTCATGATCGTCTTGTGGACGTCGTCGCTGGCGACGGCCAACCCCAGCGGCCAGTAGCCGGAGGCAGCGCCCTTTGGCCAACACCATCAAATCGGGTTGCACGCCCCAGTGCTCGGAGGCGAACCAGGCACCGGTACGCCCGAAGCCGGTCATGACCTCATCGACGATGAGCAACACACCGTGGACTGCGGCACACCCGTTCGACAGCCGGCCAATAGTCCGCTGGGGGCACGCAGGCCCCCAGCGCCCGCCCCAGAGACCGGCTCGGCGATGAATGCCGCCACCCGCCCGGCACCGTGTTCGACGATGAGCTCATCAAGGACTTGGGCATGCCGCTCGCCGCACCCTCCGGATGAGTTTCGGGGAACGGACAGCGGTACTCGTATGGTGCCGTCGTGTGCAGTGCCGACCCGAGCCAGGGCAAATAGGGCGCGCGAAGCCCGGCCCGGCCGGACACGTCGAGGGCGCCGCGAGTGTTGCCGTGGTAGGCGCCGTCGCGCCCGATCAC